>Ga0209318_1001706_pt1 | contig 12733 bp, 17 predicted proteins | sample RifGroE1_FD_183999 | JGI IMG/M metagenome (GOLD analysis project Ga0209318, IMG submission 183999) | Groundwater microbial communities from Rifle, Colorado, USA - Groundwater E1 (SPAdes) (version 2) | ecosystem: Environmental > Aquatic > Deep subsurface > Groundwater | place: Rifle, Colorado...
TACGGAAAAGATATTCTACTTGCCAGTTTCCGTTGTCGAAACTCTGTAAATCTTCTTCATTGCAGGCGTTTTGCTCGTCAGTAACAAAATCCTCCATAATGTCGCGCAGGTAGTAAAATAAATCCTCGTCATTCTTCTTTACCCAATTTGTACTAACAGTAAGACTCACGTTGTTTAATTTATTCATGTTATATTCCTCCCTCTTAATTTTACCAAAACGCCCTCTTGTGGTGGTGCTTTGGTAAAACTGCGGTTTATGGATTACCGCGAACCAATAATATCCTTTTGTAAGTCAATGAATTTTAGTATTTTGGGGCTATTTCTCCATACTAGATTAAGGTGCTCTAGGTATTTTATTAGATTATCTTTTGTAGCACCTCTTGAAATTCTTTTTGTAACCACATTTTTGATTGCAAACTTAATGTCGATTTCAATTAACCCATCTAACATCTTATCGCCCTCCTTCTAATGTGTCTCAACAAAATACCTCTCTAAAGGTACTTTGGCGAAACAGGGACCGTAGTCCCTAGATTTCACCGTCATAATCTTGTTTAAGGTTATGAATGTAGGTTTTGATAATGCTTTTGTCTGTTGGTATTTTTTCTTGATAAGTAGACCTGCCTATGTCGATGGTTCTAAGTATGTCCTCGAAGTTAGCTTCCGGTATTTTTTTGCAAACTGCCTGCGCGATCTCGGTGTTCATCTACCTCCGTATTTAGTTTGTTTTTTTCGCTGTTCTTGTTTATTATATTATCACAGTGTGAGTATGGTGTCAACACTTTATTTAAAAAATTATCAGGGAATTTTTATCCCTGAGTTTTTGTAGTGTTTTCAATGGTTCGCAGGTATTCTTCTAGTGCGATTGTGCCGATTGTACCTATAGAAACTTTGCCAAGTTCGGATTCGTTTAATTTTTCAACAGCTCGCTTGACTCGTTCTTTTAAGTCTTTGCTGACGTAGAAAGTTATCTGTGTTGTGTTTGGGCCCACTGCCATTTAATCAACTCCTTTTTGATAGTGGTTATATAATATCACTATATCGTTATGGTGTAAATACCGTATTGGAAGTATTTTTAACCGCACATAATATGAGAAACAGGACAAATGCCTTGAAATAGCTTTCAGGGCGTCAAATACAAATTGCAGGTATAAAACTACTTGGAAGGTGTTTAAAGTGGCTGTATGGGGCTGTCATGGAGGGTGTTTTTTGTTATGGGGGGAAGGCTAAAAAGAAAAACCGCATGGTTAGCGGTTTATTAGTTGTTTTTCAATTGTTATTAAGTATTTAAACAGTAAAACCTTTTCTGGTGACATTGGTATTTTCCTTGACGCTTCTTTTGCTGCTTGAATATTTTTTAAGTTATCTAGTGGCATTAACTTTATGGTGTTGCATTGTTTTTCTATTTCCTTATGTTCTTCTATGTATTCTTCTGTTTCCATATTATTTTCTATTTCTTGGAATATTATTTTTATTTCTTTATTGATCATTAAATAAACCTCCTTTGTATTTATTATGGCAGGTATTTTTATATTTGCAATACCTTTTTATTATTTGCAGAATATTTATATTGACGATACAGAATTATTGTGATTTCGCTTTAAAATATATATAATATAGTTATATTTAGCTGATAATATTGGAGGCGTAAAATGGTAAATTATATTGAGCAGGCTGAGAGAGTTTTAGAATTTTATGTGGATATGAAACTTGCCGTTGAAAATATGGACAGGCAGATAGCTAGACTATCTTTGTCAACCTGTCCTAGAAATATGAGAGCGTCTGTTATTGATGAAACTGGAGTAAGAGGTAGTCGGAACGATAATACCGGATTTTTGTTTAACAATCTGTTGGAGTTGCAGGAGAATAGGGAATTGACGGTGCAGCAACTGAGAGAGATCGACGAGACACTTGAAGCAATATCCCGGCAGGAGAAATGCGAATATTATGGCCGTATTTTAAGACTTTGGTATATTGAAGGGATAACCAAGGAAAGAATTGCGGAATTTCTTAATTACAGCGAAAAAAGCGTTTATAATAAGAGGAAACTTGCTATTGAAAAGCTGGCAGTGCAGTTATTTGGAGTAAAAGCTGTTTAAGATTGCAAAAACTTTACCCGGTATTTTCCTACCGCTTAAGGTAATATGTTACTATGGGAAAGTTGTAATTATTCAAGTGAGATAGTCCTGATCAGACGAAAGCGCGGAAATCTCCATCCGCGTTATCTCACTTTTATTTTAATTTGGAGAGAGAATTAACCATAGGAGAGTGGTAAGTGTGGCGATTAAGATTGTTAACTATCAGCAGGCATTTTTTGGTCTTTTGAATATGAAATTGACCGATGATATAAAAATCCAATTGATTAGGATTGAAAAAGAAGGATATAGCGAGAGAGCAATTTGTTACGCTATATGGAGATCGCAAGAAAAACTCTGTCAATTTAGAAACGACAGCAGGTTTTGGTCTGTACTTCATAACGAGGTAAGAAAACATTCCTTTAAAATCAATGATCCGCATTGGCAAAAAGTAAAGGAAGAGAAAGAAAAAATCGAGAAAAAAGACAATGAGCAGAAGGAACGCATACTTAAAGGTAAAAAGATTTTCGCCCTTGAAGAATACAAGCCCGGCAAAGGCAAAAACTTTGTCTATTTTATTCAAGGTGAGGATGGCGGTCCTATTAAGATTGGCACATCAAAAAATGTGGAAAATAGATTACACGCACTACAGACAGGTTTTCCTCATAAATTAGTAGTGCTTGCCGTTATTAAAGGGAATGACCGCATTGAACGCGGATTACATTATAAATTTAAGAATTATAGACTTAGCGGTGAATGGTTTAAACCTGCGGAGGAATTGCTGGAATATATTAATTCTCTAGCAATCAAAACATGAATAATATATTTGAAACTCAGGTTATTGTTGGACGTGAGAAAAGCCCTAAAGGCGATCATGTTACAATAACAGAAAAGGAAACAGGGGAAATACTTAGCACACACTGGGAAATTAAGATGAAAAACCCCCCAGGTAAAAAACCACGCAAAGTAAAGCAACCTCCATATGCTAAGGTATGGATGCCTAATTTAATTAAGTTAGTGTTAGACAAAAAGCTAAGTAGTGCTGAAAAGGCACTTCTTTTTGATTTACTGGCTTTTTTGGATTGGCAAAGTACAATGTTGGTTCATCCGCTTACTGGCAGACCAGTTAATGAGTCTTCCATAGCTGAGATATTAAAGATGAATCGCGGTCACGTTCACGACATCTTAAAAAGTCTTAATGAAAAAGGAATCATAGGAAAATATAATGCCGGTAAAGGTAGGCCGTGTAAGTATCATATGAATTATCATCTGTTTCATTATGGCGATAAAATGAACGATATACTTGATATTTGCAGGTTTGACGGTGACTGCGCTTATGAACCACCAATTAAAGTAGAATTCGAGATTGAAAAAGACAGTAAAAAGATGATACGCAGAGATTTAAGCCCGGATATAGGAGTTAAACGCAAAAAATGAGTTGTATGGTTTTCCGTACAACACCTGTATGGTTTTCCGTACAACTTTGACCCCTCTAGCCATTGATTTTACTAGCAGAGTGTTTTTGATGCTTATGTATTTATTTACGTGAGAGTAATTTTAATGGTTTTGGTGCTTTGTTTAAGGACTGCTCAATGAGGTGATATTGTGAAAAAATTAGACTCCACATTTAATTATATATGTGTTGCGGTTGGAATCCTTGTCTGTGCTGGCGTTACTGTATTTGGTTGTTATTATCTATTTAGACTGTTTAATCACATTGCAGGTACAAAACCACCTGCAATGTGATTATCTACGCTGTATGAGGCTGTGAGAGTGTTATTATTTGATTGAGAATTGAGTTTTACTTATATTGTGGGTAGAACTGAGTTTTTAGGTTATAGAAGAATTATTGAAATGAGGTGAAGTTATGGAATGTAGTAAATGTTTGCATAATCGAGTTTGTGAACATATGAAAGAATATGTAAAACTAACGGAAGAATATTCTCAACCCGATAGTAAAGTATTTGAATTAAAGATTAAGTGTAAGTTTTACCAGGATAACGTAACTGCGCAGAATTCGTGGAGACAGCAACAAATAAGGGCAATTGAACAATATCCACTTAATCCACCTTGGAAGTTTACTGGGAACTTAGATGTGTAAATTATATAACTTAAAATATTGAGGTGAGAGCTAATGGCTGGAGGCAGACCAACGAAATATAAGGAAGAATATAACGAACAAGCATATAAACTTTGTTTGCTTGGTGCGACGGATAAGAGTTTAGCTGATTTCTTTGGGGTAGATGAAGCAACTGTAAATAGATGGAAGGAAGATTTTCCAGAGTTTTGCAAGTCCTTAAGGGAAGGTAAGGAGGTTGCTGATGCAAAAGTAGCGGAAAAACTGTATAATCGGGCGTTAGGTTATAAGTGTAAAGAGGATAAGATTTTCTTACATGAAGGTGAGCCGGTTGTTGTTCCGACAGAGAAACATTATCCTCCTGACGCTACATCAGCTATATTCTGGTTGAAAAACAGGCAGTCAGGCAAATGGCGCGACAGACAAGAGATTCACGCTACCGTTGATGCCAAGGTTGAACATAGCTTTGATACATCGAAGTTGTCCGGCGATGAGCTGTCCATGCTAGAGCAGTTACTGGAGAAAGCCAAGTCGGAGGAAGAAGAATAGTCTCAGCTAAAAATCTTATCGTAGTTCAGCGATAAGTACCGATAATAAATATTATGTAAACCATCGAAAACCCTGTAGACCGCGTGTTTACTGGGTTTTTGTTTTTACTTGCATTTATTTTGGTACCAAATACCCCAAAGTCCACAGCACAAGGACATTTTAAGCCACAAAAACCAGGTACGCAGGGGAAGGGTTGCGAACCTATATTGATTAAAAAGATGCTCTTACTATATTTTTTTTGGAGATTAGTAAACGAACGGAAAAAAATAAATCTCTGAAAATTGCAAAGGGGGTACCCTGTTTTGAGAAGGGGTGGGGTATTCACCGCAACAAAATCACACCATATTTCACAGAATTGCAACAGGGGTACCCCATTCTAAAAAAGTAATACCCCAAAAATTTTCCAAAAAATTTTCCAAGTGACTAATTAGTATGTATAGATTATATCAAGGTGACTGCTTGGAAATAATGAAGTTAATACCTGACAAAAGTATAGATATGATACTCGCTGATCTTCCATACGGAACCACTGCCTGTAAGTGGGATACGATTATTCCTTTTGAACCGCTATGGGAGCAGTATAAGAGGATAATAAAAGATAGCGGTGCGATTATATTAACTGCAAGTCAGCCTTTTACGAGTGCGTTAGTTTCAAGCAATTATAAATTATTTAAGTATTGTTTGGTGTGGGATAAAATAAGAAAAACTGGACATTTAGACGCAAAAAGAAAACCACTAAAGAGGCATGAAGATATTTGTATATTTTATAAAAAACTTCCCACATATAACCCACAAATGGTAAAAGGTGAAAATCATTTAAGGGGTTCATGGGCTAAATCAAACAAAAAATGTGAAGTATATAATGAATTTAAAAATATGAAAGGTGTTTTGTCTGATGAATATTACCCAGATAGCATTTTAAATATTAGGCAAGTTTTAAAAGCTGAACACCCAACCCAAAAACCTGCAGCATTATTCGAGTACCTTATAAAAACATACACCAACGAAGGTGATATAATCCTTGACAATGTAGCCGGTTCCGGCACTACAGGAGTAGCTGCAGAAAATACCGGCAGGCATAGCATTATGATTGAACGAGATCCGAAATACTGCAATATAATACTCGACAGAATGTCCACCTTAGACGCAGGTGGTTTTTTTATGCCAAAAAGGAAGTGATACTGTGGCGAAAAAACTTAAACTACCAACACTTGAACAGGTACAGGCTGAGTTATCTCGCCGCAGTTTATCCACCTACATAAAACACGCATGGCCAATCATCGAGCCTGGCACTGAATACCTGCATAACTGGCACATTGACGCTATAGCAGAACATCTTGAAGCCGTTACAGCAGGACAAATTAAGCGGCTAATTATCAATATCCCTCCACGGTATGCTAAGAGTATAACCGTAACCGTTATGTGGCCTACTTGGGAATGGTTACACCATCCAGAGACACGTTGGATATTTGCTTCATACTCTGCTTCATTGTCCACTAAGCACAGTATGGACCGCAGGACGATAATAATGTCCGAATGGTATCAGCGAAACTTTGATAAGGTGTTTAAGTTAGCAAATGCCGGTAGTCGTGATCAGAATATGTTAAATACTAAATCAGAATTTCAAAATGATAAGCGTGGAACAATGTTCTCCACCTCGGTAGGTGGGTCGGTTACAGGTATTGGCGGCAATAGAATTGTTATTGACGATCCTCATAACCCCAAGGAGGCCCAATCTGATGCAGAACGGCGAGCAGGTATAACATTCTTTGACCAAACACTGTATACCCGTCTTGATGATAAAAAGAAGGGTGCTATAGTTGTCGTTATGCAGCGGTTGCATGAGAGTGATTTAACCGGACACTTACTGCAACAAGGCGGTTGGGAACATCTCTGTATCCCGGCAACGTCCGAAGGTAAAACGGTGATAAGTTTACCTTCCGGCAAGGAGATTGAACGGGAAGACGGTCATATATTATGGCCGGAACGTGAGGGCAAGGAAGAACTTGAACAGACAAAACGGGCTTTAGGTAGTTATGCTTATGCCGGACAGTATCAACAACGTCCTGCACCTTCTGAGGGTGGCATTTTAAAACGGCACTGGTGGAGGTATTGGCACTTTCCGGGACAGAAGTTGCCACCTGTTACTGTTAGACTGCCTGACGGGGAGTATTTGAATATTGAGAACATACCTTTGCCTGAGAGATTTGACGAACAGATTCAATCGTGGGACATGGCTTTTAAGGATACTAAAACGAGTGCCTATGTTGCCGGTCAGGCATGGGGCAGAGTAAGGGCAGACTGCTTTTTGCTTGACCAGATACGGGACAAGTTGGACTTTGTGAAAACGGTTGAAGCAGTTAAGACTTTAACGGCTAAATGGCCCAGGGCGCACGCAAAGCTAATCGAGGACAAAGCCAATGGCCCCGCTGTAATAGCGAGTCTACAACACGATATTCCTGGCATAATCGCTATCCCAGCTAAGGACAGTAAAGAAGCCAGGGCGCACGCTATTTCCCCGTTTATCGAAGCGGGGAATGTCTATTTACCGCACCCTCAGATATTTAACTGGGTTGATGATCTGATTGAAGAAGCGGTAAGTTTTCCGAACGGAAAGTACAAAGATCAGGTGGACACCTTAACCCAGGCTTTGGCAAGGTTGTCATTTGAAGGAAATAAGGTGCCCACAGATATGCGGCCATTCCAGTTAGTATCCGGCAGCAGATGGCGGGGGAGGTGATTGATTGACTAAAGCAGTTTCTTTTTCTGAAATAGGTAGATCGGGATTAAACCGGTGGGGCGGCACAATTAATCAGGAATGGCTTTCTGATTTAAAGGGAATTAAGGCAATAAGGGTTTATACTGAAATGTCAAGCAACGATCCGGTTATAGGTGCTTTGTTGTTCGCTATGGAAATGCTCATAAAAGGAGCAGAATGGCGAGTTGAGCCTTCCGGCAATAGTAATATTGACATGGAGGCAGCAGATTTCCTTGAGTCATGTCTGCATGATATGGAAAAGCCCTGGCTTGATGTTCTAAGTGAAATATTGACCATGCTTATTTATGGATGGTCTTTCCATGAAGAAGTATATAAGCGTCGTATAGGACCGGAAAACAATGTCAAAAGCAAATATAATGACGGTAGAATAGGTTGGAGGAAACTTCCCATACGCTCACAGGAAAGCCTTTGGGAATGGGTTTTTGATAATAATACCGAGGAACTTCTTGGGATGATACAGCAACCACCTCCGTCATATAGAAATGTATCTATTCCAATGTCAAAGGCTTTGTTATTCAGAACTAAAAGCATTTACGATAACCCGGAAGGCGTTTCAATACTCAGAACTTCATACGTTCCCTGGTACTATAAAAAGAATATACAAATAGTTGAGGGTATAGGCATTGAGCGTGATTTGGCTGGCTTACCTATTGCAGAAGTACCACCCTCTATTTTGGCTATAACCGCAAGTCCTGACGAAAGAGCAATTTTTGAGCAGGTAAAGAAGATTGTAACCAATGTAAGAAGGGACGAAAACGAAGGTATTATTTTCCCTGCTGAAAAGGTAAATGGTGCGGAAACTGGTTATAGATTTAGACTTTTAAGCACCGGAGGACAAAGACAGTTTGACACAACGGCAATTATACAAAGGTATGATCAGCGGATAGCTATGAGTGTACTTGGCGACGTTATATTAATTGGACATAATGCGGTAGGTTCATTTGCCTTGAGTAGTTCGAAAAGTGAACTATTTAGTATGGGTATAAACTCAATACTAAAAAACATTGAGGCGCAATTTAATAACGTAGCAATACCAAGACTATTTAGTTATAACTCATTTCCTGGTTTGACTGCTTTGCCAAGATTAGTTAGCGGCGATATTGAAACCCCTGATCTGGTGGAATTAGCTACATATATTGAGAAATTAACTGGTTCAGGTGCAGCATTATTCCCCGATGAGGACTTAGAGGCTTACTTACGCAGAGTGGCAAACCTGCCGGAAAACAGGGCGCATACTGCTGTAGTGCCAGAAAAACCAAGTGAAATTCTTTAAAAAATAATGGAAATATGTTATAATAAAGGTGGGGCACAGGGAGTCGCGACCCTGTTAAAACGGTTTTCCCATCCGGCCCCAATTTATAAAAAAATGGGAGTAAACACTATGGGAGGTGTTTTTGTTATGCCTATAATAAAAAACGGTGAATACCGTAATTGTTTAACTTGCGATAAAGAGTTTTATGTGCAAAGAGCAAAGTTAAACAGGGGTGGCGGTAAATATTGTTCCGTAGAATGTAGGGGTAAGGATAAAAGAAACGGCGAATTAAGAATCTGTAAGACATGTAGGAAAGAATTCTATGCCTATTCTAAGAAAATTGAAAAAGGCGAAGGCATTTATTGTTCTACTAAATGCAGTATATTGGGAAGAAAAGAAGGAAAAGAAATAACATGCCCAGTATGTGGGAAAGTATTTTATGTTCCGAAACATAGGTTTAATAAAAAGACATATCCTAAATATTGCTCATTGGACTGCTTTGGCATAGCACATAGAAGGCCAAACAATATAAGAATAGATGGAAATATTGCATATATTGAATTAACAGATAAAAACGGTCATTTGATAACTGAGGCTATTATTGGTACTGAAGATATTGACAAGGTAAACGCTATTGGTTATAGGTGGCGTTTGCAATGTGGGATAAAAAATGGCGGTTATGTTGTAACTGATACCAAAGAAGGAATTATTTTTCTTCATCGAGTAGTAATGGATTGCCCGGAAGGGATTTATATAGATCATATTAATAATAATAAACTTGATTGCACAAAAAATAATTTAAGACATTGTACCTATAGTCAAAACAGACAAAATATTAATCCTGAAAAAATAAAACTTCCTAAAAGTGGAGTAAGAAATGTAACTAAGCATTACGGTAAATGGAGGGCTAGAATAACTGTGCAGGGAAAAGTTATTGATTTAGGGCATTTCTATACATTGGAAGAAGCAGAAGCCGCAGTTATAGCCGGACGTAAAAAGTATTTTACGCATTCAAAAGAAAACCTACCGCCTTTATAGGGCGGTTTTTTAATGTGGTGATAAGTATGGAAGAATGGCAACAAATGCAAAAAGCCGCTGACGATTCTGCACCCGAGATAGAGCAGGTATTTACTCAGGCGGCAGAAGTTACAGCAACAGCAATCGTCCTAAAGGAAATTTCCGAAGCATTGGAAACCGGAAATACTGCTGCCGCTGAGGAAGTAATAAACTGGGAGTTATTTGCTGCTGAATTAGCTGCAGCAACATTAATAATAACCAACATAGTCCAGAAAAACGGAAATAATGCGGCTAATAGCCTAAACTCTAAGTTTAAACTGAATACACGTTTTGATCTGCTAAACCCTTATGTTGTTGAGTGGATAAAAGAAAACTCTGGCGACATGATAACGCAAATAACCGATGAATCCCGTAAGGCTATACGGGCTATAATCTTGGATGCTTACCAAAGCGGTAGGCACCCGTACAAAACGGCCAGGGAGATAAGGCAGTATATTGGACTAACCGAGAGAGGCGCAAATGCTGTCCTTAACTACCGGAAAAGGTTGGAATCGGATGGAAAATTATCTCCGGTCAGGATTGACGAACTGACCAAGCAGTATTCTGAGAGGTTAATTAAGGACCGGGCAGTGATGATAGCGAGAACGGAAAGCATAAAAGCCAGCAATGCCGGGCAACAGTTACTTTGGGAAGATGCGGCAAGGAATGGACTTATTAATTTATCGACTGCTTACAAAAAGTGGATTGTAACACCGGATGACCGGCTTTGTCCTGTATGTCGTGCCATGAAAGGTGAGACTGTCCCGCTTAACTCACAATTTAGCGGTGGCGTTGACCATGCTCCAAGGCATCCTCGCTGCAGGTGCTCAATGTCTTTAGTAAATAAGAGGTGATAAAATGAAATTTTCACCAGAAACATTAATTGATAAAGTAATAAAAGATTTAGATGAAACATCTAAAAAGCATAAGAAGATGAAAGAAGAATTTTTTGACAAATGGAATAAATGGGGCACCCCTGTAAAAGCGAGGTGATAAAATGCCAGACTCATACACTCCACCGCAAGAAGTGCAAAACAATGCTAGGCGAGGCCTAGAACTACGTCAAGAATTTAACCGGGGCGGTACTGCCGTAGGTGTTGCCAGGGCTAGGGATTTGAGTAACGGCAAAGGCATTTCTCCCGACACTATAAACCGTATGATTAGCTATTTTGCCCGACATGAAGTGGACAAACAGGGCGAAGGTTGGGCCGACCAGAGCAACCCCAGTGCTGGCTATATTGCTTGGTTACTTTGGGGCGGTGATGCCGGAAGAACTTGGGCTGAGAAGGTGAAGCGACAAATGGAAAAAGATATTGAAAAACAAAAAGACGATTTTTCTATATATATACCGATCTCCAAAATGGACGATGATCTTGAGGGAGCATGGGGAGTGATTGTATTGATTATTGGAATCCTAATAACAGGATGGATTTTTGGTTTTGGTTGGGGTTTGGTAAATAAGATAAACGGCGAACTTTTCGAGGATAGTCAGGGTGATTTAGTCGAGGACTACGAACTTGAAAAAGCCGTTTATGATTTTATGTTAGTCCCGAAGCATGATGAGATGCACAAAAGGATTGTACCTACTTCCAAAGTGGTTGAATCTTTTGTTGTTACGGATGAAAAACTATCCAAAATGTTTCCCGGTGAGAGTATTCCGCAGGGTAAGCGCGGTTGGTGGATTGGTATAAAAATATACGACAAAGAAATATACAAGAAGCACCAAACCGGGGAATACTCCGGTTTTTCTATTACCGGAAGCGCACAAAGGAGGGAAGTTTAACTTGTGTCTACACTACTTAAAAACCTAAAGATAAGAACTATCGGATCAGTTGACCGACCGGCTAATCAACCGGCTTTGGTTGAATTATGCAAAAGGTATGACTTGCCGGAAGGAGGTGAAGAAAATATAGAAATTGCAAAAGCCTCCGACCTATTGGAAATAACCCAAGAGTTGGAAAAAGCCGGTAAGAAAATAAGTAAGGAAAATCTCGATATACTCATGCAGGCCCACAAGTTGCTCATGGACATGATTTCCAGAGCAGGCGGTGAGATGAACATGGAAAAGAAAAAGGAGGATGATACCTTGGAAAATTTAGAAAAGGCTATGCCAAAAGAAGATTTTATGAAGATGAAACCGGACGAAATGTATGCGGCCTACGAAAAGGCTTGCACCAATATGAAAAAGTCCGCCGAAGCCCCGGTGATTAAGATGGAAGACCTGCCCGAACCTATTCGTAAGATGATGGAAACACAGCAGGCCGAGAAGGAAGTCCTGGAAAAGCGTCTGAAAGATACTGAAGAACTTGCTAAAAAAATGGCCGATGAAACATATATTGCCAAGGCTGCCGGGTTCCAAAACCTTGCCGTGAAACCTGACGAATTTGGTCTTGTATTGAAGTCTGCTGCTGAGAATATGACCGCCGAGGATTTTGCTTCCTTAGAAGGTGTATTGAAAGCTGCTGACGAGGCTATTAAGCAGGGCAACCTGTTTAAAGAGTTTGGCCGGTCCGGTCATGGTGCTGCCGTTAACTCTGTAATGGCTAAAGCCGAAGCAATGGCCGCTGAGATGGTGCAGAAAAGCACAGCCATGACAAAGGAAATGGCTCTGGCAAAGGTTTGGGAAGAAAATCCCGACTTGTACGAGCAATATGAATCAGAGAGAGGTGTTAAATAATGGCATACGAAAAACCGCTTGAATGTATTTCTTTACTTGCCGCTGCTGACTATTCCGCAAAGCAGTTTTATGCGGTAAAGGTTGATAGTAACGGCAAGGCTGCGCTGGCTGCTGCGGGTGAAAATGCTATCGGTATCCTGCAGAATAACCCGGTCGCTGCAGAACCTGCAACCGTTATGACCCTGGGTATTTCCAAGGCTATCTACGGCGGTTCTGTAACTGCCGGGCAAAACCTTTCCGCTGATGCTTCCGGTAAGTTTGTTGCAACCGC
>Ga0209318_1001708_pt1 | contig 12701 bp, 20 predicted proteins | sample RifGroE1_FD_183999 | JGI IMG/M metagenome (GOLD analysis project Ga0209318, IMG submission 183999) | Groundwater microbial communities from Rifle, Colorado, USA - Groundwater E1 (SPAdes) (version 2) | ecosystem: Environmental > Aquatic > Deep subsurface > Groundwater | place: Rifle, Colorado...
TTTTTAATATTCAGCTTGTTCATCCACGCGTACAACGCTTGTTTATTAACTCCCAATCTGCCAGACGTTGCCGTTACTGTCACCCCATCGTTCAACATTTCTAGGATTATTTCTTTTATCGGTTTACCATACTCTTTTTCGGCATAGGCCATCTTTACCGGCTTACGACCCATGCAGTAAATCGAGCAATAACCCCTATTCCTACGCCCTTCTTTACGCTGTATAAGGCTAAGTTTCTTACCGCAATTTAGGCAATGTGTAGTGTCAGTCACCATTTGTTGTACTTCGGGTGGATAGATGGAGTTATCTGAATAACTAGCTTCCATCTTCATTCGATACCCATCCCATCATCAGCATCGCTTGCCGCAAACAGAACAGCCATCGCTATTACTCCGATCCAAACTCCCAAGGCTAATCCAAGTACAAACATCATCCGCACCTCCCCCAACCGCACATAGGATTCGAGCAATGGATACAACCTCCTGCTCGAATCAATTTATTACCGCATTCAGGACAACGATTAGAATTTTCCACTAGAGCCAAAACCCCTTTCTAAAATCAATAAAGTGTCAATTGTTGCACTTTGCAGTTTTGATAACCCAAGAATTTAAGTAGTGTTTTTTCTCGTTTTTTACAATAGAACGCCTTATTAGGATACCAAGTAAAAAAATCACTATCTCTCTTACTACTATTACATGACCTGCACACAGGAAGAACATTATTATGAGTAAATTCTCCACCTTTTGATAAAGCTATAAAATGTTCCTGAGTCAATGGTTTTTCTTTACCACAGTAGGCGCATCTATGACTGAATATTTCCTTGATATTTTCCCATTGTTCTGGAGTTAATGTTGCTATAACCAATTTTTCTCTAGTTCTGCGTCTTTGTTTTGCCACTTTCACTCTTTCCGGATTGTTTTTCCTCCATTTTTTACTCCACTCCGAGAACTTATCTTTATTTTTAATTTTATAATCCTTGTTATTCCTTGCTATCAACTCCTTGTTTTCATTTCGATATTTACGATGTTGGGCAATGTACCTATCTTTATTGGCTAAATAATAATTTCTGGATTTATCTTTATTATTTTTATACCGTTCCCTTTTGCGTTCATTAATTCTATCTCGGTTAGATTGATAGTTTTTTCTTTGATATTCTCTAATCTTATCTCTGTTTTCATTTACATACCTCCTGTTTGATTCTCTGATTTTCTCCTTGTTATTTATGGAATATTGCTTTTTATATTGCGAAAAGTATTCTTTATTTTCCTCTCGGCGTTCTTTGCTGTATATCTTTCTACATATTTTGCACTCCCCGACAAAACCATCCTTATTAGCTTTATTTGTATTAAAAAATTCTGTGGTTAATGGCTTACTTTGCCCACACTTTATGCATATCTTCTCATTATTCACTCGCATACCTCCTCTACATATTATACCATAAACTTACGTAAGTTGCACTAAGTTTAAGCATGAGGTATAATTCAATTTTGAGGTGAGTAAAAAATGAGCGATTTAAAAAACAGGGAAAGGTACACCAATTCCATTGATAGTAAACTTTTAGGAAGATTAAAGAAGTTATCCCTAGAGACTAAAATATCCCAATCGAAATTATTGGATGAAGCAATTGAATTGGTTTTAAAAAAGTATGTCAAGCCCACAAAATAGTGGGCCTTATTTTTTACATTCGTCCGGTGGAACCAAACCCGTTAGTTCCTCTTTCACCCTCGCTTAATTCATCCACCTGAACGAACTCAGCCAACAACACAGGCACAATGACAAGTTGACCCAATCTCTCCCCAGGTTCTATTTCTACATAGCCATTATCTAAGGGATTAATAACACTCATGAGCATTCCCCCCCTGAACGAGCTGTCGATAGTTCCTGTAATGACTAACTTCCCGACACTAGATGCTCCTGAACGTGGTTGAATCAACCCAACGTAACCGGATGGTATTTCCACCGCGCAACCTGTCGGAATCTTAATTATAGTTTGAGGATAAAGGCGAATAGGCTTGTCTATTCTCGCCCGAAGGTCTGCACCGCCATCGTTTGAGTATTTGCGCTGTGGGAGGAATATAGGGTCTGTAGTGTTTATGAGTTTGGTTTTAATTTGCATATTTAATTACCCCCTTTTTAACTTTAAATTTACTGTTAAATCTGTTTATTATTGCGATTTAATGTAAAGGTGTTACTTTAATTCCTGTTCTAAAATTGCTCCCATTTTTATTTCCAACCTCGGCGTATCGCTATAGAATTTATCGGCCACCACGGATACTATCTGACTATCATCCTTATAGGCTATACCATTCAGGCTATCTGCAACGATCTTAACGCAATTATCAAGGTCCGGTTTTACTGTTGGACGAATTTCACCCTTTTCCATTAACTCCATTTTCTTCTTGCTTGTTGATTTGGGGATAGGATAAAAGGCCATAATCTCCATCCACAATGGGGTTGTCCCTAAATTCTTCCCACCTTGCTCCACGTAGCACATTTTTACTAAGGTTTCATAATTTACAGTTTGTTCTGGAGTATAACTTCTACCAGTCCGTAAAGTCCTTGCTCTTTGCTTGCCTAACGGTTTTCCTGGTATTGTAATCATGCTTTATCCTCCTCCTATTTCATCATGTGGACAATTAATGCTACAGCAAGAATAATAATTGAAATCGAATTTAAGATATCTGTTTTCACGTTTTCAGCCCTCCAATTCTTCTGCCCTTCCACTTACTAACCAAACTCAATCACCAAGCTTACAACTACCTTCTAGCCCCTCTGTTGAGGATTCTTAGCACCCCATCAACCGCAAAAATTTATTCGTTATCTCGTCGTCAACTCGTTTATGCGCTCGTTCTCTTAGCTCGTTTAGGTCACCTATAAGACACAACCAGATTTCATCATCAGTGACAGGCTTTTTTATTTCCTCGGCAATAAGGTCATAATTCCAAGTTGGTTCAGGTTCGACTAGTCCCTGCAAATCATCTTTTGTTTCTTCTACGGGATTATTTGTTACAACCTTACAAGCTTCTTTGCTATTACAGTGATTAAAACGGCATCTCTCATCCATGACATTAAAATTCCCGAAACAACAGGCAGTAACATTCAATTTTTCCGTTTCACTCGAACACATTTCTTCTATAGCCATTACAGCCTCTTCTATTCCATCTTTGGAACAATCCCCCTCGGATTCATTTTCAACGCTCTCAACGCCATCCTCGACGCTCTGACAGGGTATTTCGATAGGCTTGTCCTCTCCTGATGTGATTGCCTTAACTGATTGTGTTTCCATCTTCTCTTTCTCCCTCCTCAATCTAACGTGCAGGTCATTCGCCGCCGTTTTCCCGACTCCATACTTTTCAGCCACTTTTCGATAGCCGCCGATTGCCTCGAATTGCTCTAGCGTTGTGATTTCTTCACGCATTATTTGTGCATTGCTCTTTGGTTTTTGCTCAGGCTCAATGCCCATATGCTTTGCTTTCAGACTCATCATCCACCCATGGGCTGTTGCAGGGCTTACTTTGTACCTCTTGGCCACCTCGCTATAGGTTCCACAAGACAGGAAATCCTCGTAGCTCGTTAGTTCCTCTCGCATTATTTTCCCTGCTGTCAGTTGGTCAATCGTTGGCACTATTGTTCCCTCCCCTATTTTGACGAGTTCACCTGTTTCTTTGTAGATGGTTGGGTCTATGCGGTAACTCTCGATATCGTTGTTTACCCCTGATGGTTGATTGGCTAGTTGCTCTATTAAAATCGTGCCAAATGTCCTCGCCACTCTTTCACCCCACCTTTTTCTTGTACCCTTCTGTCCTGTACCTTGTCCTGTCTGCCAAGTCCATCCCCTTGCCATACTGCCTAGCTGATTCAAACAGATATAACTCCATCCTACTTGCGCTTACTTGTGTCAGTCCTAATACCTCACCTACCTGCTCCTGTGACACATCTAATGCCCTGAGTTTGTAGACTAACTGTAGCCTCGGACTTACTTTGCTAAGGAAATCACTTACAAAAGATTGCTCATCATTGCATTTTTCATCGGGGATGGTATCGCCAACGGTTGTACTTATTCCTCCTCTTACCTTGTTTCGCTCAGATACTATTTCCCTGTCTAAGCTATCAACGTTGTATGCTGTATCTCCTCTTTTTTGTCTAATGGTATAGCCGTGGTCCCTTAGATTAAGCATAATCTCGCCCTTTATCTTTGGTACTGCATACGTAGAGAACTTAACTCTGTTGCCATCTTTGCCTATGAATTTTGTAGGGTTGAAGCCAATATAGGCTTTTACTAGCCCTAGATAGGCGATGCTTATTATGTCACCCTCATCAAGCTTAACTCGATCATCCTTCTTGATTACCGGAATGTACTTCCAGGCGACATGATGAGCAAGGTCGAGATTTTCCTCGATGAATTCGTCCGGTGAGCCATGGAGGTACGGGTTTTTATCCATCAACCTCTCTCCTTAGCTCAACTCCGCAATAATCCATTAACCTTTGGCATATCGGGCAGGGAGTAGGATTATCGTCTTCAGAGCATACTAGATAGAGTGTCGAGCCCTTGAGCTTGTCCTTCCCAGCTTGCAGCATGGCGACTTGTTCTGCGTGTACGCTATGGCATTCTGTATAATCGCCTGTGTTGTGTTTAATGTTTTCTCTAGAGCATGTGGTGCAGGGGATTTTAGATTTATTTACTCCTGCACCTATAACCCAACCATCTTTACTAACGATGATTGTGGCGTATTTTCGGCGTAGACAATTGCTTTTGTAGAGGTATTTTCGGGCCTCTTGCCAGTAGTTTAGCGATTTCATCCTTTGACCCCCCTAAAATGCTTGCTGAAAAATTCATCCATGTCAGAATTAACACTCTTGATGCAATGTCTTTGTTTGAAATCATTCTTAGCGCAAAACACCTTTTTGTAAGGATAAGCAGAATCCCTTCCTTGGTAATAATAACCTCTGTAGATACTCCCTTTAGTAAAGGCCCTTTCGCCAGTTCCGTTCATAATCACATCTTCAATGCACTCTAGCTTCATGATTCCCCTCGCAATTTCTTTAGCTTAGCAATAATAACTGTGGCAATCTCGATGAATCGTTCGTCTGACATTTGTTCGTGGGTTTCTTCAGACATCATTTCGTATCATCCCTTCCAATCTTTTCATTTGCCAGAATAGCTTTTCATATTCGGGCATCCATCGCTCGACCTGGACTAGCGTTCTCTCAGGAGAGTCGATCCACTCCATGGCGTTATTTATCCTGAGTAATAGCTCGTCGTATTGCTGTTGTAGTGTCACAACCACTCATATCATTCCTTATTTGCCGTTTTATTCGCTCATCAGCACACAAACCATAATTAAAAGCATCAAGGAATATGATTCGCTCTCGCTCACTTCGCAGACTGTTGAAATATATTTTCTCTTCTCCCAATTTCAATTGCTCCTTTAGTCCCATGGACATTCTTCTGCTGCGGCTACCTCTCGCATATACTTGTCCCAATGAAAGATATAAGCTATTGCTTGTCCGTCTTTCGTTTCTAATAACAATCCAGACTCTACATCGAAGTGAGTGTCACATATTGGAATATCTGTGAAATACCTGTTTTTCAACACTTTAATTTGACCGTTGATACCTTGTGCAATCTTTTCTTCTTTGTATTCCCTAATAATCACAATTACATTGTCGGCTTTGTTGTATAGATCACTATTGCCAGAAATATGCTCCATTTCAAAATCCATACCTGGTCTAAATTCCTTGTTCGGATGAAGCACCAATATTACATGAGTCTTGTATAACAATGCCATGTCACAACATTTCTGCATGAATTCTGCTTGTGCCTCGTTCTTTTCAGTTGCCTTTACACTCAGGACAGACATTAGGTTATCTATAACTATCAAATTATGACCGTTATCCTTAACCTCCTGCTCCATCAGACTAAACAGCGCATCTGTGGTCTTAAACTTTGATTCGTGCATATTGAACAGTTTAATTTTACCTTTGTGCCATTGCTTCAATGCTTTGAGGGTGAGTGCTTTAGGTTCTTTTACAAATCTTTTATTCACCTTCTCAATGTCGTAATATAAATCGTTCCTGCCTATTACACTTTGATAGAGTGAGTTTATATAGGATTCCTGATCACCTTCGCCACTGATTATAAACACCTTGTTTTGTGAATCTATTGCGTTTGCCACACATTGACGAACAAATGTTGTTTTCCCCCCACTTGACCGGCCAGCTATCAGTGTCACGCATCCAGGAGCGAGATCGTTTATTCCATAGTCAATTGTCTCAATCCCAGTTGCTATGTATCTGCCAGGCTTCTTCGTTATTCCCATATAGGGAACTTCGTCCAAATCTCGCAAACCTTCCACATTTTTATAGCCGACATATTCAAATGGTCTAGGTTCCAACTGCTTTGTGTCTCGCTTGCTTATGCTTTCGACTATAGCCATTAGCTCACTATCATTAAGCGGTGGGCAACACGCTCTTTGATTAAGAGTGTTAGCCATACTAATCACTGTGTCTTTATCCCAAAAGTTGAACATTCGCCCTATTTCTGCCGCCATCCCATTGTTTCTCTCGCCCTCGGTATACTGCCTTGATTGTCTGAGTTTATCCCTCGGCCTTACTGGTTGATGCTTGGCAAGAAGTTTTTTAATAATCTGCGTTTGGTCAGTGACTTCCATTTGTCCAGCGTCAAGTTCATGCCCTGTTACTGCAAAAAACCGCCCTTCTCCGTATATCTCAATAGTTGCTGTCTTGAGCGATTCAATCGGCTCTGATACCTTGCAGTATAAATGGAGTCCCTTGCGTGACATTGAATATTCCGTGAATGTGTCTACCTGACTTGTGATTTCTCTTGCAAAATCATTCATCATTCCATCTTCTTCTATGCAATCATCCAAGTCTATTCCGACATATGGATACTTGAACACAAATCCAATACCTTTGAATTTTGCACTTCGCATCACTCTAATAGCATCCTCGTATGTTGCCCAGTTGCTTTCTATGTTCCATCCTTTTTGCTTCATTGTAATTGCCGAATAAGGCTGTTTATTATCTCTCCAAACCACCCATTGCTTTACTCGCTTTAGTTCATCAGCTAATGGCACATAATCACTCCCTGTCCTTATACATTATTTGCACAGGTTTATGCTCCACTGGTTTTGATTGTTGGTAGTTTTCGTCCAAATAATCCACGTACCCACTATTAAAGAATGTACTCCCCATCTGTAGGTACTTTTTATCCGTACCCTCCTTAGCTTTAATGTATCGACTTACTGCTCTTGTCATTTCATCAAGGCCGATCTTGTGTAGTTTTTCTTTTTGGGTTTTACTAACCCCCCCTTTACCCTCCTTCTTTGGATATAGCTTCCAGATTGATTCAAAGAAATCAACAAGATAGTTCTTTTCTTTATCTTTATCTAGTTCTATATCTGTTTGTGGATGTCCAACGACTGTCCCGTGACTGTCCGAGGACATTTCGCCCCCTAATAGTAATTGTTTCTTATTAGCCCTCTCCCTTCTCTTTCTCTCCCTATCTCTTTCTCTAATCTTTTCTAACCCCTCGACGTTTTGATGCTTCACCCAATTTGTAATAAAAACTACCCCATCGTCATATTCAATCATGCCAAGTTTTTGAAGTGTATTTAATGCCAGTTTGATTATCGTGATTGGTTTTCTGAACTTATGAGAAAGCATGTCCTCTGTATAAGGAATTTTCTCTGTCAAGTAGATATAGCCGCCTGCATTGCACTTGCCAGCCAAGGACAAGAGTCTAATCCATATCACGATAATTGCGTCAGACTCAGGAAGAGAAGTGATGAAGTCTATCTTTTCATCATCAAACATGTCTGTGGTTAGCTTTATCCACCTTACATCCGACATTCCAAATCATCCTCTTCGTAAATTACTGCTTGTCCAGTATGGTCGCAGCACACTTCTTGCAAACATGTACCCCTTTATACTCAACCAGGGATTCCATCCCTTTGCAGAACGTGCATCCAACCTCATACTTGCGTATATAAACACCCTTCTCGTCTGCCAACATCTCCATTGGCGTAGTGTGTCCGATACCTAAAACAACGCGAACCTCCTTTGGGATAACCACCCTCCCCAACTCGTCAACTTTTCTAATGATACCTAATGATCTCATTTACCTTTCCCCCTTTAATTTAATAATCTTTTCCTCTGTTTCCACGATAAACACTATATATACATTATATACCTTTGGCACACTAAGCACAATAGGCACAACGTATATTTTATGTGTTTCTTGCCCATACTATGCCTAATGTGTTATAGTAAATCTTGAAGAAGGAGAGTGAATAATAGTGAAAACTGAGCCTAAAAGATTAGGAATAACGTATTCTGGCGAACAATTGGACAAAATAGATGATTATAGAAAAGATATTTCAGGAATACCCGACCGGACTAATGCTATTCGACAGTTAATTGATCTTGGATATGAGTACCATAAGTTGAAAAAAGATTCTGCAAACCGAGAGGATTAACTCTCGGTTATTTTTTACCCTCCAACTCCCTAACCTCTTCATACTCTTCAAGCCATCGTTTATACATGTTGTTGCACACTCTTGAGCACTTGCCAGGATAATAGAGTAGTTCGCATAGTCGATTTTTGACTAATTGGCTTTTGATTGGTGGGCAGGTCATAAAATGTACCAGCGTCCAGTTATGAGTTTTATTTTATTGAACGTCCATCCTTTCTGATCCTTAAACGCTTGTTTGTTACCATCTTTTCCCTCAAACACACTGTCTTCTAGGTCATGAGCTACGCACTTGATAGTTTTTCCATCCAACCACGCACCTATAGCTTCCTGCCACGTTACTTCTTGGGGTACTAACTCCCAGTTCTCATCAGGTTTTGGAGGTAAATCCGATACCACGAATGTGCCAGCTGCCCTTACTAGCAGAACTCCATTTTCACTAAATTTATAGATTGCATTATTAAGATCGGGTCGAGTAAACTCGGCTTTCGGATTCGCTAAAGCATATGTGTACATTTCGCCTGTTTTCATTTAAGCACCACTTTCTCGATTCTTTACATTAGATTTAAAGTGGGACCCTGAAGTGTGATTATGGTCCCGATGATGTTGGAGATGTTATATTGTCGAATATTAGAAAGGTATGTCGCTATTCAAGTCTACTTCTTGCCCATATTGACTATAATTCGTGCTAGTCGAAGTGCCTTGAACACGCTTAATTTCAGGAACCTTTACGCCCTCCTTTACCTTGTCAACGGAAGATGTAAACCGACATTTTACGGAAGTTTTCACTTGGCCATCATTGCCCATATATTCCTCTTCTCCGAATATGCCGCCAAAAAGCTTACCAACAAGTGCCTTTTCGTTCCAGTCCCATTTGAATCCAGAGTTGCTTTGCTCGATGCAAGTAATGAAAAGGCAGAAATACTTTAAGTCATTTTCCTTAATCGTCTGATAGTACATCCCTGGCCATTTAGCATTTGAATCATTTTGTTGTTTGCGTTTGAATTGGCGATCATAGAAGCCCTCATTTTCTCCATCTGCAATATCAAAAGCAATCCGCATTAGGCTGCCATAATCTTTTTCCTCAACAACAACTTTTAAGATTACGCAAATATGACCACCTGGAATAATCCTCTCATAATCACCTGTAAAAGTTTCTGCTTGTTCATAGCCATTAAATTTTCTCATTTCTCATATTCCTCCAATTTTTTAATAACTTCCACTATGTCATTTTCAATCACAAATTCATCGAAGCACCCTAGGGGAGATTTTGCCGTACTGTTTCTGGCTTGTGTCTCAAAGACATGTTTACCGTCTACGCATTTACAAATAAGCACTGTTGTAAACTTACTTTCGAGACATATCTTGTCAAGTTTTTTACCTGACGTTTTTATCCTTGTGAAATTGTATCCGTTTTCATCTCTCTCAGTTTGCGTATGAGCCATAAATACAACCGTCAGGTCATCCCTTAATAAATGAGCATCACTTATTAACTGCCACACGCTTTGTGCCATATCCTGCCATTTGTCGTATCCCTTTTCCTGCATACGCCTCATTTCGTCATCGACCATTATTGTATTGATGGTATCTATGACGAGTGTCTTGACATGTAGGGCTTTCTCATTGATACCCTGAAGAATAGTGGTAATCTGCTGCGTGTAGCTGCTCTGGAAGTAGTTCTTGGCCTCCTTGTTGTATTGTGACTTCCAGCCCTTCCATGACAGTCCTTTGCGATCGGCATCTATGATGTATGTTGACTTAGGATCTAGTTTGCGGAGGCTTGTTGTTTTACCAGAACCGGATTCACCAACCACTGCAATTACTCTTGACAATTCTCATTCACCACCCTTTTTCTTACCCTTCTAGTTTTATCGTTACATCCTCCGTTTCCTCTACCGCTATTTCTGGTAGAACTTCTCCTGTACTCGTAAATATTGCCTTACCATCTTTTGTGATGGTTAATGCCTTTTTCAACTCCGTCTTAATGGGAGTTTTCACAACCTTAACAAATTCGCCCATACCATTATCAGATAAGAATTGAACAAGCTTTTCTTCATCCCCATAGTCGTATTTCTTCGCCTTACGGAAGCCTACGGTACCGTATGGGCTTTTCTGTTTCCACTTGGGGTCAATTACCCTCTGAGCCTTTGCAAACTCATTTACAAGCCCTTCTAGGTACTCTACGCTACTTAGATATGATTCCTTTTGCTTGTCAAACCATTTGTTGATGCGGTCAATCTCTTCCTTGAATAAGAGTAAATCTTCATTATGGCTTTTCTCTAGGGTTGACAGTTTCCGCAATGTCCAATTTAGAGAGGATAAATCTGTAATGGCAAATCGTTCTTTTTGTTCCCCTTCCACCTCTTCTGTAGATGCCGTTAGGAATTCAGTTAATTCTTCGAGTTCTTCTTCTTGTAACCAGTTGATAAAAATTCCTCCTTAAAATTATCAATAGATTAGCTCTCTTTAATTGCCCCATCTTCAATCCAGATGCCAACACTTCCGGACTCATCGACGACTTCCATCCAAACTTGGAATTCATTTTCTTTAGCCATTTCCTCAATAATCGCCATATGTTTTTTGTCGAGCAGCGAACCATCGTCAATCCGAATGACTCTCAACTCAGGGTTTAACGCCATCGCAATCGCTAGGGATACCTGTAACTTTTGTGCAGAACTAGCTTGGTCAAACGGTAGCCCTTGATAAGTAACTCCACCACCATTAAAATCTAATCCATCAATCGGGAACTTAGCCGTTTTCATTAACTCGGCTTTATAAGCTTTTATAGATTCTAATCGACTTGTGTAATCATTCGACTCTTTTTGTGCTATCTCATAGTCTGTTTTGGCAGTCTTGAACACATCCCACGCCTGAGCCTTGCGGTTTGTTTCGTCCGCATTAGCTATGCGACTATTTATATCCGTCAAGTCCTTGTCTTGAATTCGGGCTACCTTTGCGCTGAATTTCTCGTATTCCTTCTTTGATGATGCCAGGGAATTAGTCGCAAAGGTAAACTCTTCTTCCTTCTTGGCAAGTTGCGCTTTTAATTTCTCAATCTCTTCTCTAATCTCACTAATTCCTTTTTCCTGAACAGAAATCGAATAATCATTTGCCTCTTTTTGCTTGCGTTGTTTTTCGTTTTCTCGATTAATAGCAAGCAAATTTTCTTTTTCTGCCATTAATTCCGAGATACTTACCGCATCGGTTTCGACCGCCCCAACCTTGCTTTCATAACTTGCCTTAGCCTTACTAAGATCACGATTAACCACTGTTCTACCATCAAATACAATCTTGTAGACACTGTTTAAGGTATCCAATGGGTTACTACCTTCAACGACCGCAACCCCTGCTAATTCGCTCAATTTTGCCTTGTCAATAGATATATTAACAATACCCAACAAGGTATCAACTTGAGCCTTTTTATCTCCCTTAGCAAAGGCCAGTGGGTCAAACGAAAACTTCCCGATGAGCTTGTCGAGCATGTCTTGTGGTTTAGGGTATTTAAGTCCTTGGGGATTTCTAACCTCAAGCGTTGATCCAGATTCGGTAAACTTTCGAGTAACAACCATATCACCAAGATTAAGGACCACATTGCCTTTCTTTTCGCCCATTCTTATTGGTTGATCCTGTATGTTTTTGGTTCCACCTAGTGCCCACCAGATAGAGTCTAATACTGTTGTTTTACCCTGCTCATTAGCACCTGAGATTTTAACAACATTGGTATCTGGACAAATTTCAATAGCTTTTAATTTCTTAATGTTCTCTGCTTGCAGTTTTACGATTTTCATTTTCTTCCCCCTTAAAAATCATTAGGTTTCATTTGCAATTCATCGCGGCTTTCATGGAATTCAAGATATTTATCGTTTCCCTCAGAGCGTGATTGTCCTCCCTTCCACCATCGGGGACCCTCGCCTTTAAATAAGGGTTCATCATCTCTCCATCCCACAATCTCAAATATCGGTATCATCTCAGCCAACGCAACATTACGCTCCAAAATGCATCCCTCAGACCTTTCCCAATCCCCTGTAAGAAACAAGCAATCACAAGCCTCAACCAAGTTCTCGCAAAACCCCAATGCCTTACTTCGTTCTTCTGGCGCATTGTCATTCATAAAACTAAATGTCAGCACAGGGCTTATTGGCATAATTCCAAAAGGTACAAGGGCTTTACAGATATGCTTAATTGCTTCGAGATTGGATTTTTTTCCTC
>Ga0209318_1001710_pt1 | contig 12700 bp, 10 predicted proteins | sample RifGroE1_FD_183999 | JGI IMG/M metagenome (GOLD analysis project Ga0209318, IMG submission 183999) | Groundwater microbial communities from Rifle, Colorado, USA - Groundwater E1 (SPAdes) (version 2) | ecosystem: Environmental > Aquatic > Deep subsurface > Groundwater | place: Rifle, Colorado...
CACCCGGACTTATGGCTTATCGAAGCCCAAATAAAAGGATGGCTATGCGCCTCAAGCTGGGCGCCGCAATCAGGGCATGTATAAAAAGCTTGTTGTGCTGGCATAACCCCTCCCGCGTTTAATTCCACCTTGTGTAAACTGGTATATTCCACATAATAGGGAATGTCAACACAAAAAAATTATGTTTTGTGGGATTTGAAAGATATTTGCACATTTTAGTACATATATAACCGTCTGATTTTGTTATCGGTATCTATTTTATAGAACGGTTTGACAAAAGTGGAATAAGTTTTATTATCCCGACATGGTTACAATTCAAGAAGAAATAGGCGCGCGGATCAAGGCTGTTAGAGCTGAGATGGGGTTAACCCAGGCAGAACTCGGGAAGACGCTGTCAATAAGCAAATCTTCCATATCATGCTATGAATCTGGATCGCATGATACTTCGCCGGGTCTACTAACTAAAATTTCAGCGTTAAGTGGTAAATCACTAGAGTGGTTAATTACTGGCAATGAACCCTGTCAATCATCGGCCGCAGAGGAGAGACAACCCTCAATTGTCAGGGAACCAGAATCAGACTATTCTCCTGAAATTCAAAATGTATTGGATATTATGAAGTTCAATCCAAAGGCATACACACTGACCACAGCGATTATTCCAGGGTTTGATTCACTTCCTGATGATTTGCAGAGTGAAACGGTAAGGAAGGTGCTTGGGATAATAAACGACGCGGAAGAAAAGGCAAAACAAAGGGCCGGAGAAACCCCGACCCCAAAGTTAGCTACTTGCGATTAGTGACGTGAATTAAAATCGCTATCAACAACAGCTTTGATAATGGACTTACGCTACTATGAATAATACGACGTATTTTATTCAATATGGATTGTGACCTCCTTTCTGAATAGTTTTTTTTATACAACTCTGCGTAATCTTGCATACTGCCTCCTGTTTTGTAAGATTAATTAAAATATATAATATTTTTTTAACGGTCAAGTACGGTTTCGCCGGATAGTAATTATATTGGAACTTATTGACGTTATTTCATAGGGTGTTATTTTCACCCTCATGAAAATTAAAAAAGAAATTGGCAATAGAATTCGGTTAGTTCGCGCAAAACTGAAAATGACACAAGGTCAACTTGCAAAAGACCTTAATATGAGTGTTTCACCTATTTCCGGATATGAAATAGGTGACACTTTTCCAAGTATTGAATCAGCCATTAAGATCGCCAAAATAGGAAATGTTTCACTCACCTGGTTGTTTATTGGTGATGAAAAAGAGGCGCAGGATGGCCTTGAAATTGGATTTACCCCAGAAGAAAAACGAGTGTTAGAGTCATTTAGACGATTGAGCAAAACCAGCCAAACAGCAATATTAAGAATTGTTGAAACGATGCAGAAATAACGGCGCAAAGGTAAGAACATGTCCGAGTTTATCAATTGCCAATATTGCGGCCAGCCGCGGCCTAAAAAGATTCAAACCTGCCCTTATTGTAAACCTACTGCAAACCAAATACTTAAAAACGGCATAGACAAAACTGCCGAAAAGTTCTCATCTGTCGCCAGCCATATTGCTACCAAAGCCGAACAACACGAAGCTGCCGCCATCAAAGCACGCACCAGAACATGCATGGTATGCAATAGAACATCAGAAATGAAAACCTGGCTTGGCAATCACTCTGCGCCGCAATTCATCTTCCTTGTTCTGGCATTTGCCTTTTTTATTCCGGCTCTTATATTTGCAGCATACTTTTGGGGTAAATACAAATGTCCAGCATGTGGCGCCATTGGAAAAAATATAGTCTCGCAACCCTGATTGTTATATCCATTCAGCAATCTGCATATGCTGGACACATTTATCTTGAAAAAACATACCAAAGAGCTTGGTGTGATCGTTTTAACGGCATAACTGAATTCAAGCTATGTGATCGCACCAGGATTGATTGCCTTACAGAAAATTATGCTGTTGAATTTGACTTTGCCTCAAAATGGGCAGAATGCCTAGGCCAGGCATTACACTATGCTGACATGATCGGCAAAAATCCAGCATGTGTTCTTATTGTTGAAAGCAAAAAAGACTGGAAACACTATAAAAAGCTCCACCACACCGCTAAAAAACATAATGTAAAGGTCTGGTATATAACACCTAAACAAATACCAAAAATCAATAGCCATGGCCGTTAAAAATCCCATCTTCAAAATCCTGCGCTGTCCCGGCTGCGGCAAACAAAACCGCCACATCGATCCCTTGCCACCAGCTACACCATGCCCCCGCTGCGCCGCTGATCGCCTATTCTCCACGGACTGGTACATCAAAGTCATAGTCAACAACAAACCCCATATACAAGCCGTCAGCCGCCAGAAACAACACGCCGAAAGCGCTCTCAAGAAAGCCGAAGCCGAAATATTCTATGACGACTATCAAATCAACCAGGAATGGCCGCTGCTGTCCGAAGCAATCACTGCCCTATACAAGATTCGCTGGAAAAAGAAAAAAGACGGAGAAGGCACCAGAAGACGCGCGGAACTACTTACCGAAGCTATCGGCGACGTGCCTATCAACACCATCGGCAAACGCCACATGCAGGTGCTGGCGGTAGTGCTCGGCAATCGCGGCACCGGAGATTCAACAGCCAACCGCTACCGCAGCGTATTGCGCTCGATCCTCAAACACTATGACCTGCCCTATAGATTCATCCCCTGGGACCCGGAAACCGAAGGGCGGATCTGCGTGCTCACCGATCAGGAAGAAAAACAGATCATCACCCTGTTTCAAAATGGTCCTCGAGATCGGCGGCGTGAATTCTATGCTGAAATGCCTGATTTCATCTCATGCCTGATTGACACAGGCGCCCGGCCAAATGAACTGCTTAAACTGCCACCAGGAGACATCAACTTCGACACCAACATGCTCACCATCTGGATCAATAAAACTGACAAGCCCCGCAGCATCCCGATGACACCGCGCACTAAACGAATACTCAAAAAGAGAACCGCAGATAATCGGAAAATACTTTTCGACCTGGATATCTATCAAGCCGATAATGCCTGGGATTGGGTCAGAAAACAGATGGGAAGGGAAGAAGACGAGGATTTTGTGCTTTACGCCTGCAGGCACACATCGGTAACCAGACAACTGATAGCTGGAGCCGATGCCGTCAAGGTCAAGGAATGGCACGGCCATAAAAGTTTAAGCACAACCATGCGCTATACACACCTGGCGCCACACGATCTAACACCGACATTAAAACTGCTAGAAAAGCGCCGATTGTCAACAAATCGTCAACGGAAGCCGAAAGTTACTAAAAAATAAAGCTAAAATAAGTCCTTCTAAGCCGTAGGCCACAGGTTCGAATCCTGTCGGGCGCGCCAATAAAAACAGGGGGTTATGTAAATATAACCCCCTGATTCCTGCAAAAACAGCCTTGAAACCGTCAACGAAATATCAATAACTTACCCGTTTTTATACATCCTTGAACATTCCGCACCATCAACAAACCGTCAACAAGATTAATCAAATCGCCTGCAGATCCGTTATGGCTTTGTAGGTGCCTGTCACCCCTGCCGCCGTGAATGGATTGCCTCGGCTCCAGTACACATATGGATCAATACCCTTGTTGAATACCCAACTGAATAATATATCCGCATTGGTCGGCCCGTGGGCATATTCCACTCCGTACAGATAGGGGCGGATGTATGGGTTCAACAGGTAATGCTTATCATCTGCGCCCAGCCAAGCGTAGCTGGTGAAGTCAGGCCCGAACGAGCCGCTCCAGGGTCCGATGAACGGGTTGGCCTTCATACTCTCCCGGCTGATCCGGTCGAAGCGCTCGCCATAGGTATCATTGCAGGTCCAGGTCTGGCTACCGGTAGTTGTAGATGGGTTTGAGACTGTTTCTGGAAAAAATATAGAATAATTGATTATCTGAGACATCCCATACGTTCGGCTGTAGTTCATGTCTTCCGCAGTGCCGGGCGTGTATAGCGTGGATGTTTTGCCGCACTGCCGGGTGGCATTTTGAATCGTGTTGGTGGTTGAACTGTAGGATGAAATCTCTGGCCAATCTTCAGTACAGACATAACTCAGGCCGCCGGTTACGGTCTTGGATGAGGTTATCGTTGATTCCATCCAGTAGGTAGCAATGAAATCATAACGCAGGTCCATTTCTTCTATCAGCGCCTGTTTCAACACATACAACCTGTTATCTGTCTCGGAAATAGGAAATCCGATTTCGTAATTACTGTACCAATAGCCTTCACTTTCGATGATTTTTGAATATTCGTATTTCGCCAAAATGTGTTCAGTGCCGTTGATGTACAATGAAAACTTGCTGGAAGTGTGAAGGGGCGTCTCAGTTGTTCCGGTGCCGCGCGTCATTGCGCATTCTGTTGTGCTGGTGCCGGGTGTGCTGACCAGCGGAGCGACATACCACTCGGCAAAGCCATAGGCCTCTACCAGGTCGCCGTTGGGCTTGTAATCCACAAACATCAGCTGGGTATAGGATTTGATCAGCGGGTCGCCATCCCCTGTTGTGGCCGCATTGGTCTCCAAAGTGGCCACCGTATAGCTGCAACTGGTCTCGCTCAGGGCAGTGATGGTGAAACTGAAGCGTTTGCCATATATGTCCACCGCGATGCCTTCTTTTATCTGCGGCCGCCAGAACAACGGACTTCCTACTAGATTGAAACTTGTGCCGGTCGCCAATACCCAGTTGTAACTTCCGCCAAGCTTTTTGGTGTAAATCTGGGTGTTGGTGCCAATCACCAGGAAGCGCCCGGCAGTGGTGTTGTAAATAGCTGCTCCCACAACAGAACCGGGGGCACTGGCCAGAACGGCGCCGGATTGATAGATATAGCTGCTGCCGGATAACCCGCGAGCATAACGGCCTGCGCTCCAGCCCCAGGATATCTGATCGACACCATCAGTCCAATCACTGAAGCCATACTGCTCAGAGGTCTTGAGGTTGCTTTCCTCGCCCCAGATAAAGGCCTTTTCCACGCCCATTGGCAACCATGAATAATATCCGGCATCGATAAAATCCCACCAGCTTGTCCCAGCAATAGCGATACCGGCCAGGCCCAGGCCCCGGCAGCGCTCCAGCTTGTCCGGAAAACCGATTACGCGCAGGTTGGCCGCCGAGGGCGCAGCCAGCTGGCCGTCATGCAGCAGCAGCACGTTGTCGCCCACGCGGAACACGCGGCTGCCGTGGTCGATGGTGTCGTGCTGGCAGTGGTAGAAATAGGGCACGCCGGGGATTGCCAGGCCGTTGACCGTTACCGTGCAGTCGCTGCTATTGACAGCGCTGATCGTGCCGGTCAGGATGCGGCTGTTGGCCACGGTGGCAAAGTCGTTGAAGTAGTCGATGGTTGGCATCAGGTCACCGTAATGGGGGCAATTCGCAGCGCGAAAATGCCGGAGAAGGTTGGGGCGCCGGCTGGCTTGGCCAGGTGCGCGGCAGTGTGGGACAGGTCGGCGGTTTCGGTGGAGACCTTGACCAGTTGCACCCAATCGTCGACAAAGTATTGCCGCAGATCCGTGGCGTGCAGATCTGTGTAGGTGTCGCCCTCGATGGATACGTCATACAAGAAAGCACCGGTAACATCGGGATGGTCGCGTTTGGCAACGATGGTGCCGCCGGTCAGGGCCAGGGCATAATAATATGCAGAGGCCGCTGTTGGGGCGTTGATCTGGTACTGACATTCCTGGCTGATCTGCTCACCGGGGACCAGGGCGGTGCTGTCCACCTGATTGGTCCAGGGGGCGTACCACAGGGCGGCATCGCGGCCACCGGAATCGGGGATGACATGCGGGGCAGGCGTGGCGGTGAGGGTCAGCTCCAGCACCGGGCCGCTGCGGCCGCCGGTCACATTGACCGCGCTGAAATCCGGCGATTTGGGGATGGTGCTCTTGATGGCGACATATTGCAGCAGGAAATCGTCGTCATAGCCCTCGGTAGTCTCCACCCACTTGGTAGTGGTGTCTTTGGCGGTCAGGGGGTTTTTATCCGCGGTGATCAGGTGCGGGGTTACGCCCATATATTGGCCGGCGGTCGGTGACAGGCGCGCGGTGATGGTGACGATATCGGCGACCGCGTCATCCTGCCGGGTGAGCGGTTCAGTGCGCCCGCCTATGTCCAGGGCATTGGTCTGGCCGTTAGTCAGATATGCGGTCAGGGTGAGGGTGTCCATCAGACCGTGAAGGAGTCGTTGGCCAGCAGATCGTCGCTGTTGGATAGATAGTCAACCGCGCTGAGGGTCATGGTGTAGTTGCCCGGCTGGAGGATACCGGCATCGAACTGGCCGTCGGCGTCACTGATGCCGCTAACCGGGGTGGGGCCGCTGATCACGATCGAGGCGGACGGTATCACGGCCTCGTTGCAGTAATCTTTGACGAACACGACCACATGGCGCGGGGTGGTGCCGGCGGAGCTGTCGGAATAGGTGATGGTGATGCTGCTGGATGCGTTAGCCATCGATGACCACCTCCGTGAGTTCTTTGGCCGCGGTCGGGCGGCCGGCGGCCACCACGATCAGGCCGGCAGCGGTGCGCGCCAGGGTGAGTTGCTGGCCAACCGTCAATACACCGGCCTGGGACAAGGCCACCGCCGGACGGCCCTTGAACATGACCCGGTATTGGCCGTTGGGCAGGCAGTCGATCACCTGGCCGCTGCCCACGCCCTGGGCCGGGGAAAACAGGTCCATCACTGACATATGTGCACCTCCAGGGTTTGAGTGGAACGGCCGGAAGCCAGCTGGATGGATGAGGAAACGATCTTGCCGTTGCCGGAGATACCGGCGATGGGATCATCCACCTCGACAAAGGCACCCGGCAGGAGGGGCGCGGCAGTGATCGGCAATTCTGCCGAAACGATCAGCTTGGCCCGGCCTTCATCCAGGATAGCCGTGCCAGCTGCCAGACAGGATTCCACGCTGGACAGCAATGGCTCGGTCAGATCATATGCCTGTGCGCCGCCACTGGCAAAGCGCAGTTTGGCCGAAACCTGGGCTTCGCCTACATCCACCCCGAACAGGACCTTGTTCACGGTCTGGCCGGTCAGCAGCCAGCGCTCATAGGTGGTGGTGTAGGTCACCAGGGCAATGCCGCGACCATCAGGTAGGCCCAGGGCCAACTGCTGGCTGTCGTCGGCCAGGCGCCAGATATCGCCCTGGTCGTCGCCCACCCAGCGCCAGCCGTTCAGGGCGCTGATCGGGTAGCGGGTGGATGCCTTGCCCTGGCTGAAGGTCAGCTCTTCGTTGGTGATGACTGCCGTGCCGGTGGAATCGAAAGCGGCGCTGCCATCACTGACAAAGGTGCTGAATTCCGGGGGCGCGGCGGTGCGCCAATACAGACGGACATGTACCGGGTCGCCGGTGCGCGGCGCGGATTCTTCCACCTCCATATCAGGCAGATCAGCGGAAGGGTCGTAGCCGTAGACCGTGATGCGGCCATAGCCGTTACCGGCCTGGTATTTAGCGGATAGGGCCAGGGTAGTGGACCGGTCCAGTATGGTGGTCGGAATCAATGACGAGGTATAGGGTGGCCGGATCGGCCAGCGCCTGCGGACTGTCAGCGAACCATTGGGCTGGGATTGCAGGATGGCGCCCACGGCGCTGGCCAGACGCTGCAGGGCCTCCACAGGCAGACCGACCAGATCCCAGCGTGGCGGCAGGGTCCAGCCCGGAATCAGCCAATTGAGGGTTACGCTCCCGGCGATCTTTCCGGCAATGGCTTGGGCGGTCAGGCTGTCGGTATCGTCCCAGCCGCTCCAGTTGCCCGGCACGGCATGCGGCTCATCCAGCAGGCAGGCCGACGAGCGGCACCAGACCGAGCGCTGCGGACCCTGCGCCGTGATCTCTTCCACCAGGTAATGGCGGGCAACCTGGGCAACGGTAACCACCACGGCCTGACCGGCGCTGATCTCGATCCCGGCGGGCAGCTCCAAGCTGCAGGTGCCGAATGCGCTGCCCTCGGATTCGTTGATCGAACAGGAGTCCACCTGGCTGGTGATGTCGCTGCCACCCAGGGTGATGGTATAGCTGGTCAGCCCAAAGATCGGCGCCAGGCTGCCCGGCACATATTCACCAGGGCCGGAAGAAGATCCCCACTGGCCGGAACTGCCGGGCGATGGCGGCGGGGTCGTGTTCTGCCACTGGGTGGGCGGCACCGTGGCCGGGGCATAGATCACCGTGTAGGTTTCGGTCTGCACCTCGCTGGCGTTGGCCTCGCTGTCAACCGCATAGAACTTGAGTGTGGTGACCCCGGAGATCGCCAGGGGGGCGGAGTAGACCGCAGAGGTAGCAGTGGGCGTGCTGCCGTCGGTGGTGTAGTAGATATCGGCGGGTTCGTTGGACGAAAGCGTCACCGTCACCGATGCCCCAAAGGTGCCGCCGGGAGGGGTGGCGGTAATTACTGGGGCGGTGGTATCCTCGGCAAGGATCTGGTAAACCAGTTTGTCGCCAATGGCGGCCCAATCTGTTACAGCCGGGATAGTGGCAATAATATCCCATGGCCCGGATATGCCATCAGCCGCTTCGATGACTATTTCAACGGGAAAAGCGGTGCGATAAGCACTGATCCCGGAATTGTCGATCACAATTTCATTGATCGAAGTGGGCGCAGCAAATTGCCAGCCCAGGGTAATCGGGTAGAAAGTTGTGGCGCAATTACCAAAAGTCGCGAGGTTGTTATCCCAGGGATTATAGTAGGCGCTGCGCCAGTCGCCCTCGGTAAAACTATTTACATCAGTCGAGGAGGTCAGGTCAGGACCGAGATGCGTGCCCCGGAATTCCACCTCGGCGACCTTCATGTAGTCGGGATCGCCATTATTGGATAACAAATTGAGCCGCCAGCAAAGGCGCGGAGTTTGAGGCACGCTATACCTCCATCAGCTTGATCGTGATTTCGTTGTACCAGTCGCTGGCCTCAGGGAAGGGCCGGGCGACGATCGGGCGCGCCTCGATGGCCGGGGCATCCTCGTTGCGGAAGCGCACGGTCATGGTGACCGCCTCCACCGGCGGCTCTGCTTCCGGATCAGCCGCAACAAAAGTCAGGGTGTAGGTCTGGCCCGGCACCGAGGCCAGCGACCGCAGGGCCAGCAGGGCGGAGCGCTGCATCCAACCGTAATCCGCGCCGCCGATCAGATTGAAGGAGCGGCCAGCGGCGGAGGCCTGCTCCCAGATCACCACGCCGCCCGCCAGGGTGTTGGTCACCTCGGAGCGCACACCCACCGGCGACATGTCGGTATCGATCACCAGGCCCGGCAGGGCTATTGTTTCCAGAGTCATATCCATGATTGCTCCCTTATTGCGGCCGGGTCTTTTGCAGACGGCGCACGGCGGTGGTCAGTTGCGACAGCACATCGATCGGTCCTTGCACCGGGAAGGTGCCGCCCGCAACCTGGAGATTGAGCGTGCCCAGGGGCGCGGCATTGGCTGGCGATGCGCTGCGGATCATGGCGCTGATCTGCTGGCCAGCGGCGGAAAGCGGGTTATTGATGGCGGCCATGACGTTATCGCCCCAAAACCCGGCGGCGCGGTTGTTGATTACCCATTCATCATTTGCAAGAATCGCACTAACCGAATCCCGGAATGGAGATCCGTTCATAACCTTGCCGCCACCATAAAATCCACTCGTAGAGCCGCCGGAAAAGACAGCTTGTTCAGACCCGCCGCCAACCGTACGGATCAGGATGGTCTTGGTTTCGGTCTTGGTCAGGTCGCTCATGGCGGCGCGGGTCTTGGCCAGGGCCGATTCATCCAGGTTGATTTGCAGGTTTTTGGGATCGAGCGGCATGGCCTGGATCTCTTTTAGTTTGGCCAGGGCATCGGCGCTGGCGGCACGCTTGGCTTCCATGATCGAGACACCCAACTGCTCCACGGTGTTGAGCGCGGCAGTGGCAGTGGTAATGCCTTCGGTGGTCGCCTCCTGCTGCTTCAGCAGCTCCGCTTTCTTAACATCAAATTCGGCATTTGCTCGCGCCGCGTCCGTGGCTTTCTTTTGCTGGTCGGTCTGCTGGCCCAGGGATTGCTGGTCAATATCGGCCAGCCGCTTTTTACGCTGTATTTCCAGTTCTTCCAATTGGGTATTGATCTGGATTTTCTTATCGGCTAGCCGCGAGGCCAGATCTTCGGCCTGCTTGTTGAATTTCAGCGCAGTTTCATGTTCACCTTGAGCCAAGGCAATACGAGCCTTGTTGACCGCTTCATCAAAGCGCCGCTTGTTGTCGGCGTATTTGGCTGATTCAGTCATATCTTTTTGGGCCAAGTCGGCCACCTTCTGTTGGATGGAGAGGCGGAAGTCGGCGATCTGCTGATCCAGAGACTTGATCTCATCGGAGTATTTCTTGTAGGCGGCCAGGTTGGCGTCTACATAGGCCTTGTGGCTGGTTTGCTGCTCCTTGAGCGAGCTCTTGTATTCGGCGGAGTTGTCGCCGTAAATCTCCTTGATCTTGGCGGCAACAGCCCGGCGGGCTTCGTACTGATCACGCAGGGAGGCAACCGTCAGCCGGGTGATGCGGGTTTCAGCCTGCTGGCTGGTGATGACGCGGTTGGCGGCCTGCTGGCGGATATTGAGAAATTCGTTTTCCAGCCCTTCCTTGCGCAGATCCACGGCACGCTGCACCATTTGGGCCTGGATGATTTCGGTATCGCGGGCGTGCTGCTTTGCCATCTCCCGGAGCTTGTTGGTCTTGATCTGCTCCCAGGCGACCTCTTCGTCATTGCTTTTGGCGGCGGCTTTCTTCTGGTCATAATAGGCCTTGGCGTCTTTGATTCGTTCCTGATAGGCCTTGGCTGCTTCTTGCGTCAGCTCCACCTCGGCAGCACCTACGGCCTTGGCATAAGCCAATTCTATCTTGGCCAGATCTTCCCCAGTTTTTATGGCTTCATCCCGGCGGCGCTGGCTGTTGCGGGCATCTTCCCCGGCCTGTTTTTGGGCGCCGCGCTTGCTGGTTTCGACAGTTTTGTCCCACAGCTCCTGCACGTTGGCATCGATGGCGGCAAACTCGGCTTTTAGTTTGGCTCTGGCAGCCTCTCCGCCTGTCATCAGACCGATAAAGCCGCCGGCATTGACCCAGGCCGAGGCCTTATCGATCAATCCCGCCCAGAAAAGCGTGGCCTGCTGAATCCAGGAAATGGATTGCTTCAATACATTCACAATGGCAGTTAACCAGCTGACGATCTCGCCGCCAGCACTGGCCTGGCCAAAGGCCAGTTTCAATTCAAATACCGCCGTAGTTAATTTGTTGAGCGCCCCACGTCCCTGGTTAGCCGCTTCAGTGGCGGCTTGGCCATAGGTCTTATGCAGCTGGTCGGCCAGCTTGGGCAGCACATCGGCAGCCATCAACTCGCCCTTTTGCATCTGATCCAGCAGTTGTGCGGTAGTAATGCCCAGGGCATCGGCCACCTGTTTCAACAGACCAGGGAAAGACTCGGAAGCGGTTTTCAGATCCTCCATGTTGATCTTGCCCTTGCTCAACATTTGCTGAAACTGGTACAACACACGGCTGGTCTGTTCGGCAGGTTGGTGCAGGGCGGCGGCGGCCTCGGCCACGGAGGTAAACATCTTGCGCGCGCCTTCACCCTCCATGCTGGTGTTTTTTGTAGCCACGGCAAAACTGGAATAGGAATCAGCAGTGGATTGCAGATCCAGCCCCAGGCGCTTGGCCTCGGCCCGGATGAATTCCCATTCCTGACCGGCTTTTTCCGCTGAGCCGGTCATCACCTTCAGCTTGCTGTTGATGGCATCCATCTGCAACGAGGCATTGAATGCCTCTTTGGCAAAGCCGATGATAGCACCGACCGAGAAGGCCGCGACAACATATTGAGCCATCTGGCCCAGCAGGCCGTTCAGACCGCCGATATCCCTGGCTGGCTTTTCCGTCATGCTGCCCAGCTTTTCAATGCGCTGAGTCACATTCTGTGAATCACTGGCCATGCCCCGGCTGGCCTTGTTGAATTCGGCCTGCATGGCCACCAGTTCATTCTGGACGGCTGAGAAGGTGTTGCTAAAGGCATCAACTGCGGCTATTTGTAAGGATACTTTGGGATCGGCCATGGTTTAATCCTCTGTCTTGTGGAGTGAGATGTGGGCGGCTATCATATCAAGGAAGAATCCGTAGCCCCATTGCCAGATGTGGGGGCCGTGCCCGTGTTCAGCGAGAAAAGCAACCTGTTGCAGAAGTTCTGTAGCAGGGTCTTTACAAAATCGGCCAGCGCGTCTGCCAGACCCAGCGCCCTGGCCGTCTCGAAAAAAGCGGGGTTGGTCTCCTGGAAGGCCTCAAAGATCGCCTGTAGATCGTCATAAAACATATCGGCGGACAGGATCGCTGTAAAATCGCCCTCAAAGGCCAGCGGAATGAGTTCCTGTACCTTGGCGCCGGCTTCGACGGTCGGCAGTGCCATGATCGATTCTTCGCCGCGCAGCAGGCGCAGGATCTTTGTTACCGGGATCTCTGAAATTACAAGCGGCTGTCCGGCGATTTCGATGGTGGTTGTACGTCTCATTTATTGATCTCCTTTTTTGTGTGGCTTTGGCACCAGTCCCATGCGGATCTGATGGCGTGAGTTAGGGCGCATTTGCGCGGGTTGAATTGGTAGAACCGACAGGATTTGCAGGATTCGCAGGTCATTTGATATCCATCCCTTCATAGCCCTTGAGGATCAGGCGGAGTTGCTCCTCCGTGTCCTGGCACTGCATAAG
>Ga0209318_1001711_pt1 | contig 12698 bp, 14 predicted proteins | sample RifGroE1_FD_183999 | JGI IMG/M metagenome (GOLD analysis project Ga0209318, IMG submission 183999) | Groundwater microbial communities from Rifle, Colorado, USA - Groundwater E1 (SPAdes) (version 2) | ecosystem: Environmental > Aquatic > Deep subsurface > Groundwater | place: Rifle, Colorado...
AAGCGGGAATTTCTGCAAGCTAAGGCAGAGGGCAGACTGGTTTAAGGAGAGTCACAATGTCTGTCAATCGAGTAGCAGGTTATCCCGATCTTTCCAGTTCGGGAGCAAGCGTTTACACCCCGGCAATTTACGCGATGGAACTGCTCGAAAAATTCTATTTGAGCGCAGTTCTGCCGTCCATCTCCAACAGCCGCTATGAGGGTAGCGTCAGCAAACAGGGCGATAAGGTAATTATCCGTACTCGCCCCGATGTGACTATCTTCGATTACGTCAAAGGGATGTCACTGCGTGAACACCGTCAGACTCCCGAATCCTCGACCGTCGAACTGTTGATCGACAAGGCGAAAGCCTACGCCCTCAACATTGACGACATCGATAAGATCCAGAACGACATCGATGCAATGGCTGCCTGGGCTGAAGACGGCGGCAAACAGCTTGCCATTTCCATCGACCGCTCCATCTTGAACGCTATTGACGCCGACGCTGCCGCTGCGAATACCGGCGCGACTGCCGGCGCAATCTCTTCGTCCTACAACATGGGCGTTACCGGAACTCCTGTCGTCATCACCAAAGCCAACGCTCTTGACGTGATTCAGGATATGTGCTCCGTCATCTCCGAACAGAACTGCCCCGACACCGACCGCTGGCTGGTCCTTCCGGAGTGGTGGTTCAACCTGCTCAACAAAGGCGACCTGAGAAGGGCTGATGTAACCGGCGACCAGACCAACAAGGTCATTCGCAACGGCTACAAAGGTCAGATTTCCAACTTCGACCTTTACGCCTCCAACAACTACGCCGGGGTTACTGACGGTGCCATGACCTGCTGGAACGTGGTCTTTGGTCACAAGTCGGCTTTGACCTTCGCTTCCCAACTCATCAAAAACCGCACCTTCCCTGATCCCGATTCCTTCGCCACCATCATGGACGGCCTCCAGGTCTACGGTTATGAAGTCGTCAAGCCGACCTCCCTGGGCGTCTGCTACGCCGTTAAAGGTTAATCTCTTTCCCCCCTCGCTTTCATAGGAGGGGGCAACTTTTACAGGAGACATAGTTATGGCAGCTTATCCTTTTCTCAGGCAAATCAGCCGTTCATGATCGAGAAGACGTTTGATCTCGACACTCTTCTTTCCGCAAAGATTGCCAATGCCGACATCATCAACCTCTTCACCCTGCCGGCGAATCACGTCATTCTCGCAACCAGAATCAAGATTATGGTTGCCAACGTCGGTGCTGGCGGGACTTCTACCCTGAAGCTCCGTTTCGGGACCACCGACATTGGCGCGACTGCCGACATGCTGACCGTCAATACCGTAGCAACTGGTGGCGCAGCTACCACCAATCTGCCGCTCAACGTCGGGACTTCCGATGTTCTGGTCAATCTCGTCGCGGCTGTCGGTTCCGGCACGACCACCACGAATCCCACCGTCCTGGTGAAAATGCTCGTTTGCGACATGAGCTAAGGGGGAGAGCATGGGACAGATATTTGAAACCATGACGTTGCAGGGCGACGGTACTACCGCCCACAACGTCCTCCAACTCGACGTTCGGGATGATGCCCTGCTTGTGGAGGGTACTACCATTCCGACAAACGGGACTGCCGGCTACGCCGTTGGGTGCAAGTTCATCAAAACCAACGCAAGTACCGGACAGTGTGCCGAATGGCGGAATCAAGGAACCGCCAACGCCTGTCAGTTCCGTCCGGTAGGCCCGGTGCTTGGGTACGGGGTCCACAACGTTCTCAGTCATGTCGCTTCTGCTGGTGGTGATGCGGCTGAGTCAATCGCTATGCCTGAATTTTTCTGGCCGGGTGATCTTACCTTCACTGAGCACAAGACCGCAGGGGCGTCTCCTGTGACAATCTGCGCTCAACTTCTGACTAACGCGACTCTTGCGATTACCGAAAGCGCCGATCCTTCTACCGACCATGTGTACAACGTGGCAACTCTGCGAAACGGGATCTCTCCGAATTGGGACATCGTGGCGGCTGGAACCCACACGACTGCCGGGGGCGCGGCTGCTGAAGACATCACGATTGCCGGGGTGGTAGCGACAGACCTCGCATTTGCGACTTATTCAGCGACAAACGACACTGATGCAATTCGCGCCGTGGCTGCTGGTGCCGGCAAGATCACCGTTACCATGTCGGCAGATCCTTCGACGGTTCACGGACTCCATTACGTAGTCTTCAGGCCGCGTGGCAGTTTCAAACCGACTCACTACATCGTTGCAGCCGGGACACATACGACTGTTGGTGGGGCCGCTGCGGAAGCAATCACCATTTCGGGAGCGTTGGTAACTGACATTCCGATTGTCCACTACCACACCACCAACGACACCGACACGATCAAGTCGGCAGTAGTCACCGCCAATACCCTGACTGTGACGATGACTGCCGATCCATCCACGGCTCATAAGCTGAATTACATGCTTTTGAGAGCCTACTAAGTTTGACTGTTGAAAGACGGGGAGAAAGCAATTTCTCCCCTGATTTGAGCAACCAAACAAAAGGAGATTCCCGATGAGCAAGATATTTGACGCAATCCAATTAGGCGGCGTTCCTGACCTCAAGGGTGGACAACGCATCACCACGTTACTGTATGACAACCTGGGGGACATCCTGTGGGCAACCGGCACGACTGTCCCGACTAACGCAGGAGTTGGTTTTGCCAAAGGTTGTCTGTTCATCGATACGAACGTTACAACCGGGACAACCGGCCTTTACTGTAACAAGGGAACTCGTCTGTCCTGCGAGTTTACCGCTATCACTCAGGCGTAATTGAAATCTAAGGAGGCAGCAATGAAAATCGATCTTCAAAACCCACCGAAGTACCTGAAACAGACCACGACCGGGCGTGTCTATCCCTTTTCACCGTTTAAAGCGAATCGTGACGACATGGAGCCGCACGAGATGCCAGCAGAAGAAGCTATTGCTCCTGTGGCTGCGGAAAAAGCAAAAGACATAGTAGTGCCGCCACAAGAAACGAAAGTGCCATCTGACGAGGCAATCAAGCGCCTGGACATCATCAAGGCTGCAATCGCACAGATTCCCGTCGAGTCTTACGGCAAGTCTATCGGCAACAAGCCCGCCCTGCCGAAAGTCAAGGATGTTTCCGACCTGGCCGGCTTCAAAGTATCTGCTGCTGAAATTCTGGACATCATCAAGGGGTAACGCATGAAACGCGGCACTTTACCGATCATCGCAGCTTTTGGGATTATCGCCTGTGTTGAAATTCTGCCTCACGTATGGGCGGGAGTCGCACTGCCGGCGAAGACTGATGCCAACAAGATCCAGGGGAAACGGGTCGAAGCTCCGACTGCTGGCGATGACGGGAGTGCTTTGGTCTACATTAATGCGTCAAGTGCCTACAAACATCGGCCTAATGCGGCGGCAAGTGTTGCGGGGAAACTCGATGAAGCGACCTTCGCGGCGTATACCTCGCAAGGCAGGCTCCTGACGTCGATATTTGCCGCATATACTTCGATTGAACGCGCTGGCGGAGCTGGAACATGGGGAAGCATTACCGGAACGCTGAGTGACCAGACGGACTTGAATGAGGCGCTTGGGAACAAGGTCGATGCTTCAGTCTTTAACGCCTATACCTCTATCGACAGGTCCGGTGTCTCTGCTGAAACCTTCACGAATTACACAAGTCAGGATCGGGTGACGGTAACGACTTTCTCCCAATATACCGCCGCAAACAGGTCATGGGGTACGATTGGCGGGACGTTAAGTGACCAGACCGATCTTCAGAACGCGCTCGATGCGAAACAGGCGACCGTGACCGGGGGAGCAACGACTATCACCGGGAGTGACCTCACCGCAAGTCGGGCGCTTGTCTCGAACACGTCAGGGAAAGTTGCTGCGTCTTCCGTGACCTCGACTGAATTGAGCTATCTTAGCGGGGTAACGTCTTCAGTCCAGACACAGCTTACTGGAAAGATAGGCACGTCGGCTTCTTTTGCCGGGGATGTCTCAGGAACGTACAACGCTATTGTGGTAGGAGATGACACGCACAACCACACGTCTTCGACAATCCCTTCCAACTCGTTTACTGCGGCTGGTCTAGTGACTTCAGGGGCTGGGAACGCCTCTAAAGTATGGAAGACCGACGCTTCTGGAAATCCGGCATGGCGGGATGATGCGACTGGTTCTAGCCCGACTTTTGACACGGTAGGCGGGGGAACTAATACCTCGTCAACGATGACTTTGGGTTCTGGCGGGACGCTGACTTACTCAGGGACAGGCACAGTCAACGCCAGCAAGTATAAAGGTGAAGGGACTCCAACTGCGGTTCAGTTCGGGTATCTCTCGGCGCTGAGTTCCGCAATACTGACATCAGGCCATTTGGTTAATGACCTGACGACTGGCGGGACTGACAAAGCATTGACTGCGGAACAGGGTAAAACGCTTCAAACCAATAAGCTGGATTCTTCCACCGCCGCCTCCACCTACAAGACCATCACCGCCTTCAACTCCTACTCCGCCGCCCAACACGCCAAGCGTATCGCGCATAACTCAGCCGACGATCACCCCCAATACCATACCGATGCGCGGGGGGATGCGCGGTATCCGTTGAAAGCACAACAGCCGACCACTTACATCGGCACGAGTAATATTAAACTCCGCACTACCTCCGCGTGGTTTAGCAATATATCCTCCGCTACTGGCAACGTTGGAACCGGGCTTCTTGCCACCACATCAAAGGTTTATAAGTCTCCCAGTGTTGGCAACCTTTACACCGAAATGACCTTGACGGGACTGACAGGCAACGCCTTTACCTCCGCTGTGCAGTATGTTCGTACCTGGATAAACCCGAACACTGGCACCATGTTTGTCATGCCATTTGGTAACGCATCTGCAATGGACAGCGGAGAGTGTGGGTTGTGGCGCAGCACTAATGGCGCATCATTCTCTAGGGTATTGTCTCCCGTGACAACTCCTTCAGTTTCCACCGTGCAGGGCGTCTTGCAAATAGACTACGACAGCAGCGGCAACCTTTACGCCACCCGCTACTCCAAAGTGGATGGGAACAATAATACCGGCATATTTAAGTCCACCGACGATGGTGCGACATGGACGGACCTAACGGCTGCGGCATATGCCGGTGTTACGAACCAGCGCAATCATACTCATGGCATTTCCATAGATCGGACACAGACCCCCAACGTGATTTATGTCAACGTTGCCGAACGTCAAGGCGTACCACTCTCAAACGGTGAAATAGCGGCAGTTAAATCAAATGACGGCGGCACAACCTGGACGGCAGCCTACACCACCAACACGACCACATATCCAAGAGACGCGGTATTGACTGCTCTGGTGGGAGTATACGCCGGAGATGGGTATAGATTGTACAGCGGGGAATGGCCAACTGCGGGGAATGGTGGCACACCGGCAACCGGAGGGATGCGGCGTATCCTTCGCACTGCCGATGATAGCACTTTTACCGTTGTACATGAGGAACAGCTAGGCAATGGCAATCCTTGGGATTACACATGGTCGTTTGTTCGTAGCGGGAATGGCAATATCTATGCCCCGTTCTCTCCAACTGGAACTTTATTGGCATCTTCCGACAACGGAGTAACGTGGCAGAAATTGCACAGCCCCGCCGATATAACTTCGACCCATGCCGGGAACCTTGTCAGTATGTCGAATTTCTACGATAGCAAGGCGGTTCTTTCCTACAAGGCGAACAACGCTTCTACTGCCTTTGACAATGGCATCCTGATAACAGAAAGCACTTCTGCAAAGTTTGGGTTCAGCGGTATCGCTTCCGACAAGATTAGCCAAGGCAACGACCACAACCACACGAACGGCGGGGGGGCGGCTATTCCCATTACCGGATTGTCCCTTACCGGCACCTGCAATAACACCACCTATGTTAGAGGGGATGGGGCTTGTGAGACTCCTGCCGGTTCATCGAGTATTACCGCAACCGATACCCAGGTTGTTTTTATGGACGGGACTGCTGCAACCGGCGCGGCGGGATTTATCTACGACAAAACAAACAAGTATGTGGGTATCAACGCTACTTCTCCCGAAGGTCCGATTCATACCAAAACCGACACTAATGGCTATTGGGTGGAGGAAAAGTATTCCAGCCTCAACGCGGGAGCAGCCGCAGGAGTAATTTTTAGGCGCGCGAGAAATACCGCAGCCTCTCCGCAGGCGGTTCAGGCCAATGACATAACAACTCTTTTTGCTGGGATGGGATATGACGCAACCGCAACAGCCGGATTCCGGTATTTGGGGGCTGTGCGGATAGCTGCTGAAGCTGCACCAAATGGTGCTAGTGCTCATCCTGGTTACATCCAATTTATGACGGCAACCGGGGAGAGTTCTGCCGGTGCGTCAGATGGAGACGCTTCTTATTCCGAAAAAGCCCGTTTAACCTCTGCCGGAAATCTGCTGATTGGCAACACTAACGGCACATCCAAAATTACCGCCACCGGAGTAATCGAATCTACTACCGGGGGCTTCAAGCTGCCGGATGGGACGGTAATTGATGCCTCTGGCGATTTGGGAGGCACGCCAGCAGTTAAGGTTATTGCCCCCGCTGGCACTATTGCCACTGGTGACAACGCCGTTTTTCTGACCGACACAGGAGGCACAACTATAACTAGGCTTCCAGCTTACCCATCTATTGACGGGTTTTCTATCTATATTCGCAACAATAATGCTAACCCACAGACAATAGCACCCCTTAATGCTGGGCAGAAATTAAATGGGGTTGTAGACGCTTCTTATTCTATCCCAACGGGCAAGGGAGCCCATTTCAAATATTTGGCCGGAACATATGAAGGTTGGTATGTCATGGATGATGGCAATGCCGGCGCTTTAACCAGCATCAGTGTTGGCGACACCACCGCCGCAGTAAGCGACACCGGGACAGACGGGACTTTTCTGGTTTCCCCTGATGCGACTGCAACACTTAAGTGCATCGCAGGTAAGTGCAAGGTTGGGGATACAGGTAACAACCCTACATTGCCATTTGAGGTCTATGGTTCAGGGACGCAGGGCCGGTTTACCCGAACCAGTGTAGGAACCGGGCAGAACGGAGTAGCCGACTTTATCCACTCCAACACAAGCACAGATGCTGGTGATACATTCGGCTCGTCTATTACATTTGGGTTTACGGATTCAGGCGCAACAGCATCATTGATTGCCGACATCGGCGCAGTTAGAGATGGTGCCGACACATCAGGTGCAATAGTTTTGATGCCCCGCGTTTCGGGAACACGTACTGAAAAATTTCGCGTGTCATCTGCTGGTGCCGTTACTATTCAAAACGGTGGCGCAGCCAACAAAGTAATCTGCTGGAAGTCAGACGGGAAAACGCTTGGCTATTGTTCCTCTGCCGTCGATTCTGGCGGGGGATGTACTTGTAACTGATATGCACGAACGCACCCAACCCTGCCTAACCAACTGGTGCGGCTATCACCACCAGGGGCGCTGCACCAACTGCGCGGAGTATTTTGACGATTGCGAGATGAAAAGCGGCGGTAACGAACTTCAAACACTGTGAGGATTTATGAAAAAGACCAAGCCGAAACCGAAGCCAGCGCCGAAACCTAAACCGAAAACATACTACGCCTGAAGGAGCCGCCTATGCCACCACACGCTGAACACGTTTGCCAAGAGCACAGCGGCATCCTGATGTGGATGAAAATTAATGCCGTCCTCGGCACTGTTGCTGTCACTCTTCTCGGCTATTCCTCGTTCATCCAAGTGCCGAATTTGCGCTACGACATAGCCAAGGAGCAGGCGCAGATGCAGGACAATTTGAACCGGGATATTCAGGCGATTAAAGATCGTATATCGCGTTTAGAAGCGCAACTGAGATAGGAGCACACTATGTGTCTTAACCCCTGTGACCATCACCGCCGTTACGGCTGCTGCCTCCGCGACTGTCCCAACTGGCTACCCTCAAAATGAAAGCCGTCCCTCTCGCCATAGCGGAAGCTGTCAACCTCTGCCACATAGCGCGGGATTGGGCATATGGGCCGGGAGAGCATCAGGTCATAGACCGGTGTGAAGTGTTGTTGCAGATGGCGGTTGATGAACTATTGGAGATGAAACGTGACGCTAAAAATGTTCCACTGCGAACACCATGACTATGACAGGTGGGTACATTGCGGCTGGAAGGAGTGCGAACAGCATGACCAGAATCGAGACGCTGGAACCGAAATTTGCGGAAAAAATAAAGTCGCTGATACAAGCAACGGAGATGGCGACGCAACTTAAATGGATCATCACTTCTGGCCGGCGCACGATGGCGGAACAACTCAAGCTGTACGATCAGGGGAGAACGGCACCGGGCAAGGTAGTGACGAATGCGCGTCCCGGTTCATCGGCTCATAACTTTGGACTTGCCGCCGACCTTGCCCCAATGCGAAGGGATGGGCGTATCTGGTGGGAAGCTCCTAAGTCGGTATGGCAGAAGATGGCGGATATTGCGCGGGAGATGGGGCTGGTGTCGGGTTTTTACTTCAAGACCATTTACGATGCGCCTCATGTCGAGGATGCCGGATGGAAAACGGTACAGGCGAAGTGGAAGGATGGGGAGATGCATGTAGCATGACCTACTGCCCACTTCACAGGCGTAACGGAGCGCATGGTATGGAGCCGTGTTGCAGATATTGCCGAAACAGGGAGGAATGATGTCATGCTTCAGTTGTCGTATGAACAGATCAAGAGTATGTGGCGGATCGTCCGGACTGTGTGGCAAGGCGTGTCCTGGTTACGTGCCAGAAAAGGAGGGGGGAGATGAAAGTAGCCTTTCGTAAAAAGTGCCACACGATCTATGCAAAGATTATCTGCTTTTGGACATTTGGCAAGTATTCCCATTCGGAACTTGTCTTCTCGGATGGCAAGAGTTTTTCCGCTGACGAGTCCGACGGCGGGACCCGCTGGAAAGATTCCATCATGAGTCCTGACGAGTGGGACTTCATCGATATTCCTTGTAACAAAACTCAGGAAAAGGAAATCCGCAAGTTCTGCGAGGGGGAAGATGGCCTGAAATACGACATGATCGGCATCGGCTTTTCCTTTCTCCCTATTCCTATTGGCTGGCAGTCGGCTGAGAAATGGTTTTGCTCTGAGTTATGCGCGGCGGCGTTGCAACAGATCGGCTACCTGGTCGGTTACACTCCTTCGAGGATCAGCCCGAACAAGCTCTATTCCCTGTTGAAAAGTGAGCGGCGGCTTCGCATCAAGTCGTTGCCGTTATCGTGAGGACAGGAATGGCATGTTTTAGTTTCTGGCGAAAACCTATAATAGCGGCGGGGCTTATTTTACTTTCCGGCTGCGTCGGATTGGGTAGCCGCAAATCCTCTATTGAATATTCCGATGGGCGGTGGGTGAAAGTCCTTTGCCAGAGCGACGGGCGCTGCGTGGTTAAGCCGGACGGTACTGTTGAGGTAGACAACCGGGGGCCACTTGGTCAGGTGTGGGCGGCTGGTACGGCTTCAATAGGGAAAATATACGACAAAGTGGTAAAGGAAGAGGCGGTGGTGAAATGAGATGCGCGATAACTGCAATATTTCTATTGGTAGCTACCTGTGCATACGCCGAATGGGAAGGCTTTGGATATAGAGGCGAGAGTGCGTGCGATTATGTAAAGGTGACAAAGGTGCTAAACAAGGGCGATGAATCGTGTGCTCATGATTGGGTTGCCGAACCGTTAGGGGCTGGTTTTCACGCTATCCCTGCCGTGTATTGTGAGTGCGGTTGCGGAGATGGTGGAATCAACAAGATTTGCCGTAAGTGCCTACGCAAAATCAATGAAAGCTTAGAGGGCAGTGCTAAACGGCGGTCAGAATCCGAATACAGCAAGCTAAACCGGCTGATTGGAGACAAAAAATGAGAAAGCCCGACAAACTCAAAACGAAAGTAGCGTCATCCATCTCCGGCGCTACGGGCATGGCAGCTATCCCGGTAGGCATGGGCATGATGGATTGGCGTGTCATTGCAGGAAGCGCGGCAGCGGGAGCAGTGGCCGGGTGGTTTGGTGTCGATCTGGCGAAAAAGGTTAAGGGGATGAGGAAACCATGAACGAATCATTCAGATACGACAAGGGACTGGGAGATGCTGCGATTTACATGAGGCTCCTGAATAGTACAGGCGAGTTCTACGACTTCCTGGCTACGTCATTTGTCTCTGTTGAAACTGCCAACTGCCAACTCTTGATGACGGAGTTTCCTGACAGTTCAACGGAACAGTCCTGGTACTATGTGACCTTCGATTCTCCTGCCGGGGGGCCGTTTGCTATCGAGATTGTCCTTGTCTCGACTGGTGAAGTCATCGGTTACGATACGGTTTTCTCTTCGACTGAAGCAAGCGAAGCCGGGGAAACGTCTATCGGGGATCTGCTGGACATCGTTATCGGAAGATTTGCGAAAATCAACAAGCCGCCGATGATTGACTTCCTCACTGCGGCCAACATGACGATGGACATCATCTACCGCAGACTGATGACGAAGAAATCGGAACTCATTTTGGGGTCTTTCTCTCAGGCAGTCTTAGCGAATGCGTCAACCGTGACCCTGCCGACTGATTTCCAGGGGTTTTTCGAGCGTCCCTATATCTCAGGGTCAACTTGGCATCTCGACCCGTTACCTGGCGGATATCGCGCTTCCTTGACGACTGCCGGCAGACCTCAGTTTTACGAACTGAGGGGAACGACGATGACCCTCTTTCCGACGACAAGTGCTGCAATAACCATCGTCGGTCAGTATTACAAGAAGCCGGTCAAGTTTACCGCGTTGACCAACGTCATTCCCTACAACGGTATTATTGATAACGTCCTTCAGGAAGGCATCATCGCAGTCGGTATGACCGGGATGGGCGCGTTACTCGATGCTCAGTTTCAGGCAATAATGAGCAAGATGATTGACGAAATCCTTGCCTTCCGATCTCCGAGAACGGTCAGGTTCCACTACACCTATGAGAACAGCCAACGTATGCGGGGCGCACACCCTGACTACTTCAACGTATGAGGTAACTAATGGCGACGATTACCGCAGAATCAGTGATGAACAAGGCGCGAAAGATCCTCAACGATGCGGGGTCTGTCAGGTGGGACAACGCTGACTTGTTAGGTTGGCTCAACTCAGGTCAGAAGGAAATAGTCCTGTACAAGCCGAACGCGAATACCGAGACTGCCGTAATAACTTTGGTCGAGGGAAGCGTTCAGGCTGTCACCGGTCTTCAGTTCATCAGGATCATCAGTAACGTCGCGTCAAACGGGACGACAGCAACCAGTGTTCCAAGCCCGGTTGAACAGTCAGTGTTGGATGGACTCTACCCGAATTGGATGGCGGCGACCCCGAACACGACTCCGAAATATTACTGCTTTGATAGAAAACTGCTCAAGACGTTCTTTGTCTATCCGCCGCAACCTTCGCCTCCCGGTAAGGTCAGAGTCCTTCAGTCGGTTGCCCCTACGGTGATTCTCATCGGGAACATTTCTTCTGGAACGATTCTCGATGACATCTACGAAACACCGTTGATCGATTACATCGTCTACAGAGCCTTGTCTGAAGATACCGAAGTTCTTGACGCTGCCAAGAGTGACGCGTTTTTCCAGAAGTTTGTCGCGGCAATGGGCGGGAAGGCTCAAGCCGAAACCATTGGAGAGATGAATGCGAATTAGGCTAAAGCCTTTTGGCGGGATCATTCCGAAAGCCGACCCTCACTACCTCCCTGACTCAGCGGCAGTGACGGCGCAGAACTGCAAGTTCACGTCGGGTTCTCTGGAAGCGTGGAAGAATCCCCTGACGGTGAATACGCCTTCGAAAGTCGGGACGAAGACCAGCATCTATCTCTATGAAGGCCAATACTGGCTGCATTGGGTGGATCTGGATGTAAACGTTGCCAAAAGCCCCACGACCACCGACGCATTCAAAAGGATCTACTGGACTGGCGATGGCGCTCCAAAGATGTCAGTCTTGGATGCGATAGTGACCGGAGGGACGGCCTACCCGAATAACTCCTATCTTTTGGGTGTCCCGGCTCCTGCGATGGCCCCGACTGTGACTGTGACCGGGAGTATCACCGACCCTGACCCGACACTTGTAGAGTCTAGGGCTTACGTTTATCGGTACGTCTCGGCCTATGGTGAAGCTGGTCCTCCGTCGTCTGCTTCCGTGACGGTTGACGTTGCTCCCGGTCAGAGCGTCGAAATTACCAACATGAGCGTAGCCCCGGTTGGAAACTACAATATAGCGACGAAGGAAATCTTCCGCTCTAATACAGGAAGTTCCGATACGGCTTATCAACTGGCTGGTTCAGTCGCGGTGGCGACAACGACTTTCTCTGACACGGTAGACTCAGCAGACCTTGGAGAAGTCCTTGACAGTCTGTTGTGGGACGTTCCACCGACTGACTTGAAAGGGTTAATTGCTCTCCCGAACGGGTGTCTCGCCGGCTACTCAGGAAATGAACTCTGCTACTCTGTTGCCTATCAGCCTCATGCGTGGCCGTTGAATCAGAGATGGCCCGTCTCTGACGAGATCATGGGCATCGGGGCGTATGGGATGACGGTGCTCGTCACGACAGACGGCGCTCCCCGTATCGCCACCGGTCAAGACCCGACTGATGGACTTGAAAACGGCTATGCCTGCACCTTAAAACTCGGTGTTGTGGATATGGGCTACGCTGTCGCTTATCCTTCGACCGGAGGCTTGATGTCTGCCGG
>Ga0209318_1001717_pt1 | contig 12665 bp, 18 predicted proteins | sample RifGroE1_FD_183999 | JGI IMG/M metagenome (GOLD analysis project Ga0209318, IMG submission 183999) | Groundwater microbial communities from Rifle, Colorado, USA - Groundwater E1 (SPAdes) (version 2) | ecosystem: Environmental > Aquatic > Deep subsurface > Groundwater | place: Rifle, Colorado...
CCTACGTTGTACTTCCGCAATTTCCGATTTCCGCATCCGAAGCCATTCCTCCCAGAACCATAAGGTCGAAGATGGATACAGGCTATGACAAGATCCGGGTCCGGCATACATGGTCTCCCGCGAGTTACACCTGTGCGTATGCTGTTACTGCGGCGATGAAAGTGCTCTTGGACGAGTTCTGGAGGTACGATACCCTGCAGGGAACCGTTGCTTTTACATGGCCGAACCCGTATACTGAATCGACTTCTCCCGTCAAGTTTGTAGGGGCTCCGAGGTATACGGCTAACGGACAGGAGTTCATTGCGAGTGTTGTGGTGAGGGCGACAAGTTGAGTGCGCAGTATGGGGCGAAGTCGCCGCCTAAGAACGGAAATTTCAAAGAGGAGACTACCTAGATGGCTACATGGCCTTCAACTCTCCCTGCCCTTCCCCTTCAGGATAACTTCTCCGAGCAGAGCGCGGATGGAGTTCTCCGCTCCAAGGAGGGCGATCCCACTGTAGAGCGCAGAAGGTACTCCGCCGTTCCGACTGCTGTGACTCATAGTTTAAGGCTTTCCCGCGCGCAGAAGGCATACTTGGATACGTTCTACTACACGGATTTGGCCGGAGGGGCGATTCCCTTCGATTACACTGATCCTTTGACAGGAGATTCCTTGTCCGTGAGATTCCTGGAGCCTCCGGACCCTCAGTTGCTCGGATTTGAGGTTCTCGCTTCTCTTTCCTTGGAGGTATTACCTTGAGCCGAGCCACAATTTCCGACGCAGCCAAGCTGGCAATGCAGGCGGCGCAGACTTTTGCGCAGACCCCCACCCTTCTCGAAATATACTCCGCCGAGGCCGACTTTATTACGCTGGTTGGCGCAAATACAATCTACTTCTGCAACAACACCGAATCCATCACTTATAGCGGTCATGTGTATCTTCCCTTTCCCTTCTCCATCCAGTACCCCGGAGAGACCGACGACAGCATCACCAATGCAAGGATAACAATATCTGCCGTCGATCAGCTCATTATTTCGGCCATACGAACCCTCGTAAACTCCCCGACAATACGCGCCCGTGCCATGTTCTTCCCCAATGACGGAGTGGGGGACTTCGAGGAGATGGTGCCTTGGGAGTACTCTTTGAAGGCCGTCACGTACGACGTGAACACGGTATCCGGAGATCTCGTATACGAGGACAGACTCGATAACCAGATGGGGCCGGTAAGGGCCACCGCGCAGAATGCTCCGGGGTTGTTTGGTTGAAGCAGAGGGAGCATAGGCTGTGCTGAACGTATCCTTATATACCGGAATACCCTTTGTCCCTCACGGGCGTACACTGGAAGGCTGCGATTGCTGGGGCCTCGTCAGACTGGTTCTCAAAAACGAATATGGAAAAGACCTTCCTTCTTTTGCCAGTTCTTACGGGGAGCCGGAAAAGGAGTGGCTGGCCGAAGTGGTCGATAACGCGATAACATCCCTCCGCCCGACGAAAGTCGATGTCCCCGCCGAAGGCGACATTGTTCTTATGACCTTTCGTGGATTTCCTTGTCACGTCGGCCTTTACGTGGCCCCCAATAACGTGCTACATTCAGATATCCTCGGGCGGGATTCCTCGCGTCTTTCCCGCCTTTCCGACATAAGGATTGCATCCAGGGTCAGAGGGTTTTACCGCGTAGTGTAGTACCGAATAGTATAGCACAGGAGCCAGTATGCCCAGAGTAGTCGCCTTTCTTCACCCTCTCATGTCGGAGCGGAAGATCCTCGAAGTTGCGGAGGGGCTCTCCGTAAGGCAGGCTCTGGATTCGATAGAAGGACTGAAGAAAAACAGCTCTTTGTTTGTCGTCCTGAATGACGACAGATTGCCTGAGGAGTCGTTTGAAGCTACTGTGCTAAAAGATGGGGATACCCTCCTTGTCCGTGTCGTACCTGCGGGAATCCCGAATCCGAATTCTTCGGGTACGGAATCCGAGGGATTTTGGGATGCCCTTCTCATAGGAGGAGGAACGCTCATTGCGGGCATCGGTCTTGCGACTTCGTTGGCGTTTAGTTGGACCGGCTTCGGAGCCGTCGTAGGCTACGGGCTCATGTCAGTCGGCGGTTCCATGATTCTGTCAGCATGGGCGGAAACGGCGGATACCGGAGACCGTAGCACGGAGCGAAGGAAGGACGTATCCGGAGCCTCCAATTCAGCCGAGCAAGACGGCCCCGTCCCTATTGTTTTCGGAAAGCACCTCCTCACTCCCTCCTATTGGACAACTCCTCACACCTCAATATCCGGTACGGATGGGGAAGACAAGTACGTCCATATGCTCTTCGCCCTCGGTTATGCGGACAAGACGAGATCCGATGGGAGCGTGAAGGTCTCCGACATCAAGTTCGGGGATTCTGTTGTGGCGTCCAACGTAGGAGACAGACGCAATACCGTAGACGCAGCCTCCCAGATCGATGTTACCACAGGGACGGTGGGGACTGTTGAGGTCTCCATTCACCAAGGCTCTGCCTCTGCAAAAACATACCTCGACCTCCTCGGAGTCGGGAAGGTTATCAAGGAGCAGAATCTCAATCTTCCTCTTGAAAGGTGGAGAGCAGAGCAAGGATCTACCGTAGGAGCCAAGATTTTTACGGGATCTGTGACTGCGGATGATGAGATGGACGGTTCTATAGGTCGTCGTCTGCAATTTACAGGAGTTGCAGGTTTTTGGTCAGGATTGGAGTATGGTGCAGGAGCGGTGAATATAAGCGGCTTTACCAATGCCGCGTATAACGGATCTTTCGGTATTGGTTGGTTCAGTGGAAGCCGTCTTATGTCCTCCACGGCTTCGGGAAAAGTGACAGCGGAGACCGCCAACATAACCGCGTATCAAGGAGCCAGTTCCCTCACATTCGCCGTGGATTCCACCACGCGCGCAATAACACGGAACTCCGGAAGCTTCCTCTCCTACGACGACGATGTGAAGTATGGTGCCTTGCAGGTAGGTGATTTTGTGACCTACTCAAGCCCCGCGAATTCATGGACCTTCCCCGTTTCCTACGTAGCCCCCAACGGCCTTTCATTCAAGGTCTCGGGTTCAGGGACTCTCGTGACGGAAGCAGCCACAGGGCTCGCCCAATATACCTCATCTTCCTCTCCCGTAATCGAAACCTCGAAGAAAACAGAAGATATCTCTGTAGAAATTGAGTTCCCTTCCGGACTCATAGGTTGGGCAGGAGGAGACAGGAATCCCTGTACCACAACCGTAAAGTGGTACTACCGCCTGAAAAACTCCGTCCCGTGGATCGAAGGCACTGCGTTCTCCGGTTCCTCCTCCGGAGTGTTCACCAAGCAGATACCCCATACGATCAGATATACAGGGACCCAAACAGGTCTGACTTCCGGGCAGTACGAAGTCCGCGTACAGAGGGAAACCTTCGATGCGCAGAACAGCGACCGCACGGACGCCGTGGTCTGGTCCGCTCTCCGCTCCATCACGGGCCAGAATACCGTAGGCTTATCCGACGACGACATGAAGGGCGTGTGCTTCCTTGCAGTCAAGGCCCGGGCCTCCGAGTCCCTGTCCGGATCAATCGAGAAACTCAATTGCGTTGTTGAGCAGGTGTATCGGACGTACGACGGCGCGGGCTCCGCGATAACGGACTGGTCTGTCGATGCCGACGAGACTCTGAGTACCAACCCCGCTGCCGCCTTCCTCCATGCTTTGACCGGCCCCATCAATCCGAGACCGATCACGGATACAACGAAGATAGACCTTGCCGAGCTTGGGGTTTTGTACGCCTATTGTGTGACGAATGCCTTCCAGTTCAACCGTGTCTACACTTCCGATACGACCCTGCGTCAGATGCTCACGGAGATCCTTGCCTCTTGCCGTTCTTCATTAACGCTGAAAGATGGGCTGTACTCCTCTGTCACAGACAAAGCACAGACAACGATTGTGCAGCACATCTCTCCCAGGAATTCCTGGGGATTCTCCGGAGCCAAGAGTTTCGAGAAGATGCCCCATGCGTACAAGATCAAGTTCATCAACGCGGCGGAGAACTGGGCCGAAGATGAGCTGGTCGTTCTTGACAACGGGTACAAGTGGGATACTGACGGGGATGGGGTACTGAGGGACTATACAGGAACATCTGCTCCTGCCAATACCCTCGCATCCGAATTCGAATCCCTCTCCGTGAAAGACCTCGGAATGACGAATTCTGCTGCCGTCAAGAAATTCGGGAGGTACCTCCTTGCGTGCCGCCGCCTTCGGCCTGAAACCTTTACCGTCAACCAAGATTTTGAATCCCTTGTCGTAACGCGCGGGGACCTTGTGCGGGTGTCCCATGACGTTCCGATGTGGGGCCTTGCACAGGGAAGGATCAAGAGCGTAACGTACGGGAGCGGCGGGAACGTAAGCTCCTTCATTGCGGATGAACTGTTTCAGTATACGACAGGGGAGAGTTACTGTGTCAGAATAAGGACTGCGACCGGAAGTGAGTATGCGACCATAAGCAACCCCGGAACCTCGCTTTCAAATACCGTCACTCCTGTCGGTGTTCTTACCTCCGCAGTTGAGTCGGGGCAACTTGTTTTCTTCGGGGAGACTGCTTTTGAATCCACGGAAGCTTTGGTTGTCGCCACCGAGTTGAACGACGACTTCTCCGCAAAGCTGACGTTGGTGGAATACAACGCGGGAGTTTATACAGCAGAGGCTGGAATAGGCGCTCATAATTCAAGGATCACGAAGAATGCTTCCTTGGTTCCTGCTCCTGTGGTGAGGGCTGTGGTCAATACCATAGAGAGGAACTACGCGCAGCAGAGCCCGGGGGCTCAGGCTGTCGATATGGCGCTGACGCAGGGGGAGGGGGCAGGGTCCATAGCGGTGGACAAGACCGCTGTATGGGCTTCCCTTGTAATTGCGAACGCAACAAACAACGCCGTCATAGGAGATGAGTTTCTCGATGACTCCACCGGGCCTCTCCTGATTTATCGATGCACAGTTGCCGCACCTTCTGTTACTCTGGCAAATTCGACACGAATAAAAGCCAAGCAATACGGAGACGTTGCAAATTCCACAGAGTTGGCTGCTCTTACCGGGGAAATATACGGGGATACTGTGTATATGACGACCACTTCGCAGTGGTACAAGTATACGACGACGTGGATTGTTGACGGGGTGTCGATAGGGGGGACTGCAACAACAATAGTAGCGTCCAATGCTCCGCGTTATAGGGGAATAGGCCGTCTCGCGGCTACAGGAACCGCGAACTTCGCAGGCTATGAAGTGTCCGCCTCCACCTTTGTCGGGGGCGTGATAACCGTGAATGGAACGGTAACAGCCACAACCACGATAACTCCGAACGTCAATGACTGGATGCTTAACTACTACAATGCCGGAGTCTCTACTCTTGCAACTTTCCTGTGGAGCGGAAGTGCTTGGACACAGACAGGAGTCACAGGAGAGATGCGCTCTGCAGCACTTGAAGATATCTTCAGGCTCAATTGTCTGGCTACCCCTATTGTGATTACGGAAGGGACAACGTACATAGAAGCAATGATCTACAGGCTCTTTGCGAAGTATGTGAAAATATTGACGGGCGGAAGCATAAGAGGAGGCGACAGGTATGACGAAAGCGGCTCGACTATTGATGGGACTAAGTCTGGGTTTTATATCTCGGCCAGCGGCTCCTGCAAGGTCGCTGGCATGGAGTTTGAAGGCTCCCAAGGGGGTGGGGTGCAGTGGGGCGGACCCTCTCTGGTGGGGGCGGAGCTGAATATTGCGGGTATTGGGGTGCTTGCATTGGCCGCGCTTAACGGAACTGACGTTGCGTTCATTGATGAGACAAATGAAGACCTCCGAGTCTACAGATGGTCGGGGGCTACTTGGAGTATGGTGGGAGCGGAGCTGAATATCGCGGGAGCAGGTCAGCCCGCTCTAGCTGCACTTAACGGAACTGACGTTGCGTTCATTGATGAGACAAATGAAGACCTCCGAGTCTACAGATGGTCGGGGGCTACTTGGAGTATGGTGGGAGCGGAGCTGAATATCGCAGGGATCGGCACGCCTGCGCTCACAGCTATCAACAGCACGGACGTGGCTTTCTTTGATAGCACCAACGCAGACCTCCGAGTCTACAGATGGTCGGGGGCTGCTTGGAGTATGGTGGGGGCAGAGCTACATATAGCAGGGGCAGGGGGTCCAGCACTCGCTGCGTTGAACGAAACTGATGTGGCTTTCATTGATAGCTTTAATGAAAGTCTTTGTGTTTATCGTTGGTCAGGGAGCGCTTGGAGTTTGGTGGGTTCGGGCTTTAGCATAGCAGGAATAGGTAACTGTGCGTTAACTGCTTTGAACGGAACTGACGTTGCGTTCATCGATTCAAACAAAGACGACCTTAAAGTCTATCGTTGGTCGGGAGTGACTTGGAGTGCTGTTACCGATGCAGGAAAAACAGGACTAGGAGGAGGTTATCCTGCTCTCTGTTCCCTCAACGGCACGGATGTTGCTTTTATTGACACTACCAATGAAGACCTCCGCCTCTACCGCTTCCAGTTCGCTCTTTCCAAACCCTACTCCCGGACCCTGACCGGCTGACCCCTTACTAAATAGCACAGGAAGGATGGACATCCCCCCTCTCCTGTGCTATACTCTCCCCCATAGACACCCCCTTAATCCGGAGGCCCAAGAATGGATGCAACAGAGCTGATGCGTTTCGAGTCCCTCGAAAGACTCGCGGAAAGCCTCGACAAGAAAATACGGGAACTTGAGCTTGTCCTTGTGCAACTTCCCCCTGCCATTCAGTCCCTTCAGACTTCGGTTTCCTGCCTCGAAGGACAAGTCGGCGTCATAGAGAACGACCTTTCCGCAAGGGAAGAGCGGGACAAGAACATTGACAGGGTTCTTGCGGAGATCAAGGAGATGCTGAAGACCTACACGGATGAGATGAAAGAAGCGTTCCGTGTATTGTCGGAGCGCATCGGAACCATAGAAAGCAGGCCATCGAAGATGTGGGACGCCGTTGTTTTCGCCTTTGCCGCAGCCATCGGAGGCGGGGTATTCGCTTTGGTGGGCAATCTGTTCCCTCAGAAATAGGAGCAAAAATGACCGCAGTTTATGCAGACCTCTTTAACAAATGCACCCATGGGCCTTGGAGGACATCCCCCCTCGATGCCCAGTGGCGTCTGGATTCCGATAACGCCCTCTACTTCCAATGTTCCGCCAGCCCTTCTGACTGGAAACACAATTTCCTGTTCTGCCCGAAGGCGGTACGCGCGTACAAAGGTTCCCGCTGGTACGCCCACGAGGGCTTCCTCCGCCTGTGGAAGTCCGTACAAGACGAAATCATGTCCGCCCTCTCGGGCTCCACCCCCTCCATCGTTGCAGGGTATTCCCAAGGCGGCGCTCTCGCTACCCTTGCCCATGAGGACCTGCATTTCAGAGGCATACGCCCGAATACTGTTACCTTCGGCAGTCCGCGTGTTGTATGGAATCCCTTCAGACTGAACAAAGAAATTGACAAACGTTTCCTTCAGATATATAATATTGCTGTGCAAGGAGATATCGTGACGAAAGTACCTCCGGCAGTATTTGGCTACGTTACCGAAGGAAGGACGGCTAGGATAGGTCCCTTATCCCTTCCCTCCGCAACCAATCATGCGAAGTATAGGGAGTACCTTGAGTGAGCCTACAGCCTTTTCTTTCAGTAAAAGCCCTGATATCAGACTATCTGAGGAACAAAGGAGCCCTACGTAAAATGAAATGGACATTCCTGAGAAAAACGGAAGAGTTGATAGTGGATACCGGAACCGTCTACAACGGAATTCCGCAGGTTCTTGTTTTTCATTGTACCTCGGATGTCCGGAATGAACTGAACGGGAGGCGAAAGCTCCATGATCCGCGAGAGGTCGTGCGCACGATTCCCGGAGCCTATCCGTATATGCCACGGCCTTTCCCCCTCACCGACGGTAGCAGGGAGTGGGAAATCCTCGGAGTCAGACGAAGAGAGACTACTGATCCTGAATATGGGTATCTTGGACCTGCCTTCATCCGGACCGATGCTGAGATTATGCTGCCTATCTGGAAACTTGACAAAGCCGGAGGCTATGAAGCCGAGACTTTCGGGATCGTCAAAGATGTCGGATACGGGTTTCACTTCGCACGGGATTCCAAGACCACGCAAGGATGCGGTAGACTACGCTCCGAAAAAGATGTCCTTGCGTTGGCGGAAATCGCGGAAAAAGAATTGGCTACCGGAAGGAAAATCTTCCTTGTGGTGAAGGATGAGTGAGATCCTGTTTACGCTCGGCGGCATTTCTTGAATAGCGCGGTAGCCCACGGGAGGCTGATTATGTCAGGAAGATATGCGATCTTTGATCCTGCCAACTCCATGCCCGACCACTTCGAGTCCATTATTGACGATCTTGCGACAGGCAAGTGTGTAGAGCTTCCGGGGCACGATATGCCTTGGTGGGAGATGATGGAACTCAGCGATGAGATGGACGACGCGGAATTCTTTGGGGAGGACTAGATGAAGGCGTTACTTGACTTCTCTACTTGTCTGCGTGAAGGTCTTTCCGATACTCCTTTTTCCATACGCAGGGTCCTTGCCGCAGTGTTTACCCTCAATTTCGTAGGCTCTTCCATAGGAGTGTTCTGCAAGCTCCCCTATTTCCTTTCGGTAGAAAGTTGGATCATCCTCTCCCTTGTACTCGGCGGGCTCCTTGTAGTACCTGTTGCCGCAGTCCTTGTTCTTCTGTTCTTTACGACTTGGGGGGAGCTGGGGATGTTCATCAAAGACGCCAAACCTGAGATGAAGCCCGATACCAAACTTGGGGAGCGATAATGTGGGAAAACCGAACGCTTCTTCCTTTGGCGCTATCCGTAGCATTGCTTTTGTTGTTGTCCTCCTTATCTCCCTTGTGGCCACAGCAGGCGTCTTCAGTTACAAGTATATCCAATCCTCAAGAAACCTCCGAGCAATTACTGCTGAGATGGGCGAAAGTAAACGCGCTCTTGCAGAGCTTGGACGACTCGAACAAGAAGCAAGAGTCATGGCTTCAGGACTCCTTGAAACTCTTGCAGCAAAACAAAGAGAGCTTGAAAGCGCAGAGGGAAGAGTTGCTTCTATTGAAGAACAGCTACGACGAAGCCGTGAAAGAGAAGCAGAGGATAGAAGTAGAATTGAGTCTCTTGAGAGAGGACTTGCGGAAAGCGACAGAATCCGGGAAGCTCTCGATGGAGCAATCACGGAATCTCTTGGAGAAACTGGAAGAAACGGAGAACTCATACATGACCTTGGCATCGAACTTTCGGAAATTAGAAAGATCTATCAAGAAGCTGAAGAGGGACATTGAATTCTGGCAGTTTGTCGCGGGCGCGGAAGCAGTTGTAATTGTCGTTCTCTCCGCGATCAGCATCGTGGCAGTTATCTTCTAGCAACTAACGAGGAGCACAAATGGCAGTCAACGTACTGATCATGGGAGACACCCACGGAGGTGCAGCGGGCGGTCTGTTGCCGCCTTCATATTGGTCCGAGCAACTGAAGGTGATGCAATCTTTGGCCTACGGATGGTGGCTTGAAGCCATTACTGAATTCGGACCCTGGGACGTTGGACTCTTCACCGGAGACGCAACAGATGGCGAGGGGAAGAAAGGGACCATGGATACCGTGATTCCTGATACCCTGGAGCAGGCGGCTTCACAAGAAGAAATATACGCTGCCCCCGGAATAGAAAAACAAAACATGTACTTTGTCAGAGGCACCCCCTTCCACAGTTCCGGAACCTACAACTACGAAGATCCGCTGGCAAAAGCTCTCGGGGCATCCATCGAAAACGAACAACTAGTTTCCATTCTCGGCCTCAAATTGCATCTCCGTCATGCCCTTGGAAGAAGTGATACCGCCTACGGGCAGGGAACGCCTCTGTTCCGCGAGAGCATACGGGATCTGGTGGACGCCACACTTTCGGATCAGGAGCCCGCTGATATCGTGATCCGGGGGCACGTCCATTATTCCTGCAGGATGACAATCGGAAAGCGGACGGCAATCTCGGCTCCGTGCATGGAGTACCCTGACTCTGTATTCGGAAGGACGTGCCGGGGGATGTACTACGACATGGGAATCGGGAAGCTGGTGGTTCGCAGTAGCACGGATTGGGAATATCATCCCATTCTCATGCCGCTCAAAGTTGTCAAGAGGCGGGAGTACAAAGAGATATGCAGCGGGGAGGAGTTCTCTCACAAATGAAAACTAGAGACATTGAGGTCGCAGTAGCAAATCATTTCGGATATCGAAGAAACTTGATTGTTCCGAGAGTCTCATGGGGGTTGGATTTGCATGAGTGCGACATGCTCATTCTCTCTAACGCCGGGTATGCATCGGAAGTAGAAATAAAAGTAAGTAAGAGTGATCTTCTTCGAGACTCCGACAAGAGTCATAGGCACAACAGCAACAAAGTAAAAGCTTTGTGGTTTGCAGTCCCGGAGTCACTCGGTGAATTTGCGCTCACTAATACGGCTTTAGATGTAGGAGTTTTTGTTGTTTGTGAAAATTCGTACCGAGGTAAAACAAGAAGGTGCAAAATATTAAGGCCTGCAAAACTTCGAGTCAACTCTAGAAAGTTTACTGAAGGCGAACGGCATCAGCTAGCCAGACTGGGGCTTATGCGGTATTGGTCTCTTCGGTCGGATGTGTTTGACAATGAAAAGGAGTTCTCAAATGGCCGATGATATTGTAGTAGAAGAGGCCTCGGAAGAACTGAAGGCTTGGCTTGCGTCCTTGCCGAAGAAGAGGGTGGGCACGCGCTGCTTCCACTTCACTCCTCTCATGGACCAGAAAATATTGCTTGCGTACAACGTGACGCCGCGCTACGTGCTGACAAAGGAAATCGGATGTTCTAAAGATACCTTGAATGCGAGGTATCGATATTTGACGGAGAATAAGGGAGGGAAGAGCGATGAGTGAGGGAAGGGATTCGGTAGGGTACGATCAGGTCAACAAGCCCAAACACTACAATGTACACCCGTCCGGGGTCGAGTGCCTTGATGTGAACAAGCACATGGGCTATTCGGTGGGCAATGCATACAAGTATCTCTTTAGAAATGAAGAGAAGCACTCCGACCCTTTCCTTGACCTCCGAAAGGCCCTTCAATATATCAGGATCGAGATAGCGCACAGGGAAGAAAAAGAGGCGCTCGACAAGATCACGGCGAAGGCTGTAAGGGTGTCCGAGGCATCCCCCAAGTATCAGGGGGACGCTTTGTTTGAACTGTGGCTGGCGGAGCTGGAGGACGGGAGATCAGGGATTCCGCATCTTCAGAAGGCGGCAGTGATTGTCGAGAAGGAATTGGATCGGAGGGCTTCGGGGGGAGCGGGGCCGGATCGATAGGAAAGTGCCTATAGGGTATAGCTTGAGTCTATACCCTAGGAGGCTAATAGTTTTCCATGGGAAGTTCCTTTATTTCTTTGTCTATCCTCTTCAGTTGTTTTATAAACTGCGGTAGGCCATCTCTTTCAAGACGGATAATTGCAGTATCCCCGATATGGAGTAACAAACACTCGTCATAAACGTCTCCGTCGGAGTCGTGCAGATTCACGGAAAAAGTAATGTCCAAGAAGTGCCTCCTTTAGAATATCCCGAGCAACATTTTGCCATAGTCTGTGTTGCACAGACCCAAGAACTCAAACTTTCCTTGCACCTCCTGAAGGTCCTCTGTCTGAGGGAGTTGCTCCACGCCATTCAGCGTCCATTTGATAGACGAGAAATCTTCTTTGTTTATGCCGCGTATGTATTCCACGCAATGTTTGAGTTCCGCGAGGTCAACTTCCATTCAGGTCTCCTTTCTATCTCGTGTAACGAAAACGGAACGTATGTTTTCGATTACTCCTATATCATACACAGACGGTTCGTCAACAGTAAATCCGTACTTTTCCGCTATTTCAGACCATTGCTTGTGCGTTTCGGTTGCTGCATCCCACGCAACATCAAAAAATAACATGTAAGGCAGACTTATTTTCATGCTTCTTTCTCCTCCACCTTCCCTTCCAGCTCTTCCCCATAGAACACATGGTCGAACTCCTTGTCCGGAACGTTTATCACCATACGGCGGACGAAAGCGATGGAGGAGTCCTTTGAAAGATCCTTCTCCAAGTTGTTCAAGTAATCAGGGTTATCGTCATTTCCGTAACTGTCAATTGCTCCTCGCAGGTCCGGAGCGTACTCCCCGGCGTAGCGTTCTTTCATTTGGGCGAACAAACAAATAATGGTCATGCTTCCTTCTCCTTCTCCTTCTCCTTCTCCTTCTGAAACCGTTCCGCGACAAAAGCAGCGAAGCCCTCGTCGATCCAATCAAACTCCACGCCTTTCTCTTTGTACCCGTCGCACCATCCCCTGCTGTAGGCTTGGTGCAGGAGTTCGGATAAACTTGTGTCTCCGTCGATGGTCAGTTGCTGGAAGAATTCCATTTTACGTCGTGCCTCCCCATTAAAACACTTGTGTAGGCCGTCGCCTATCTCGTCAGCCAACTTCTCCCTTATTCCTGTGTCTTCTGCTTGCTTCCCTTCACTTAAATACCAGTCAATTACGTGGCCTATTTCGTGGAATATGGAGTCCTCCACATACGTCTTTGACAGCCCTTTTGTGATGTAGATTCTGCTGCCTTCGTCAGGATAAAAAACACGAGCTATTGTCTCGTCGTTGTCCGGGAACG
>Ga0209318_1001718_pt1 | contig 12645 bp, 24 predicted proteins | sample RifGroE1_FD_183999 | JGI IMG/M metagenome (GOLD analysis project Ga0209318, IMG submission 183999) | Groundwater microbial communities from Rifle, Colorado, USA - Groundwater E1 (SPAdes) (version 2) | ecosystem: Environmental > Aquatic > Deep subsurface > Groundwater | place: Rifle, Colorado...
CCCGGAATACTGTTTTTTTAGACCCGTTGGACTATGTGAACATCCCGAGAACCGGGGGAACGGTGCATGTAATAAGAGATATTGTCCTTTTGAGGTGGCATGAATGGAACTCTCCTCGGAAACAATAAAATCCGAACTAAACCACCTCGAAGACCTGTTTTGTACTGCTGAGATCTACAGAGGCACACGGGAAGGAGATGCACACATGAAAGATGCTCTTGTCGAGAAGGGGTGTCTAAAACGGTTAGGAATCGTCTCTGATGATGATATTCATAGGATGTTGAATAGGGCGAAGGGGAAGGCTGAGAGAACGGGGCGAAATTATGACAGAAATTAGAGTATTAGCAGTTAGGCAGCCTTGGGCGAGTCTGATTGTAGAGGGATTGAAAACTATTGAGGTTAGGAGCAGACCGACTAATATCAGAGAGAGAGTTGCTATCTATGCAACAAATCATTGGTATACTGAAAAAGAAAAAAAGGATATGTTTGACCAGTTTGCGAGTCTTCTGGATAACAAAGTAATTTCTGATTACGCGTACAATTACGCTTTTTCATCTGTACTATCTGGAGGAGAAAGAGGAAAAATAATAGGAACTGTTGAAATTACACAGTCTTTCAAATGTTATTCATCAGGAGATTATGAGGAATATGAAAACCTCCATCTATGTTCCGCTTTGAATTTTGATTTATTGAATACCCATTTTTGGAGTTTAGATAACCCCGTTAAATTCTCTTCTCCGATCCCTTACAAACCACCTAAAGGCGCGGTTGTGTGGTCAAAAACGGATATACCGGAGGAATTATAAATGAATCTCTCCGAACTTGCAACCAAAGTTGAAGAACTCGAAGTAATTCGCGGTTTCTCACACGAAACAATCCAGGATAAAATGGATGCGTTCGATGAGGAAATATATGAATTTTATGAAGCAGTGGAAGGAAGAGGAAGTGTAGCAGAAGAAGGCGCGGATGTTATCAACACAGTTATTATGATTTTCAAGAGATACGGGATTGATGCAGATAAAGCACTCAATGATAAAATCGAGAAAGATAAACTGAGGGTGTAACCATACCAGCATTTACCGAAAACATCAATACACAAACTTTTAACATACTGAGAAAGAACGCGCTTAAGATGGATTGTTCACCTAATTTTGATACCGTCAAAGAAGAAGTCATGATAATGAATGAGAAAGGCAATGGCGGGCGTTTATACTGTTTGTGTAAGATTGATACACCATGTCCCTGCAAAGAAGCTGGAAGAGATCTAAAGCGTGATGGAGTGTGTTATTGTGGGATATTTCGGAGAGTGTGAAAGAATGATCGAAAGTATGGGCAACTTAATATGTTTAAGCATTGGATTTTTTGGAATTGGTGTTTTGCAGTATTATCGCAGTAGTTATGGATTCCTGAATTCGATTCTTTTTACATTTTCGTGTCTTAGTCTGGCGTTTGGGGTTGATTTGCTATTACTCCCGAAGAATTCCGCGAACGGATCAGGCAGAATTACAAATCCGCCATGCAGGATTGTCAGATCCCAAGCGGAGCATTAGCCTCTTTGAACCCTGCCGAGTATTACGCATTTACTTTGTATGAACAGCTAAAAAGAAAGGAGCAGGAACCTAACGACTCAAAATTATTAACACGCTTAAAAAATTATATTGACAACGAAATTGAATCTGTAACTGAAGAACAGAAAGCGCACTGCGAATCTTTGATGTTGTTTCATGAAGGGGAATTAGAAGCGCTGAGACGTGTTAAGAAGTGGTTAAGGAGCTGATCGTTTTCAAGAATCCTGTATTACCCCGTGTTTGCTTCCCTGGCATCCTGACCATGACACCCCGGATGAATGCAACTGGGGCGGGATCCCAGATTATCAGGAAGTTGAAATAGAACCTGTTGAAATCTTAAAAATATTTGGAGGATCGGGAGAATACTCCGATTTTGTGAAGATTTGCGGGATGGGCAGTCTGCACAAGCAGGTATGATGGCGATTGTACGGCTTGTTTGAGGGATGAGAAAGTGAAATTACCTGAATGATTTTTTTTGTAAAAAAGAACGGAGCTATAAGTATGGTTACACCTGAAAATAAATTTGAAGAGTTGATTATAAAAGTATGTTCTGAACTCTCGGAAACTCTTATTCTAAAAAACAGAGAATACGGAAATTCTTTTTCAGATTCCAGAAAACGTTTTGGACTCATACACAAAGATGAGAAAATCCCTCTCGTGTTTCACGCTTCCGAGAAAATAAGCAGATATGAAATAGGAGGGAGTGAGGATTCTGTTTTTGATCTCGCGGGCTACGCGGTACTTGAGATTGCTTGCAGGAGGGAGACACTTGACTGATTTATCATCCCTCAATTGGATTGAAGCTCCTGAACACCCTGCCCTAAAATACGCAGAAGACGGAGACAATTTAATTCTAAAATATTATAAAACTCACGTATATACAAATTGGGACAAAGTCGAGCGCGTTGTCCCGTATATTTCTACAGATGAAAACGCGAAACTGCGCAATAATAATGCGTTCAAGAGAGGAATCAGAAGCATAACGGGCGAGCCGCATACTCAAAATAAGAGATGTGGGGCGAGATTGTTTGTTAGGCTTGTAGCATACGGGAAGATCAGGAGGGAGGGAGCTTGATTCCCACTCTTGATTCTCATGTCCTCCACTACGAAGGATTAAAACAAGTCGGTGCAGAAGTATTCTGCAAATGCGAACGCTGCGGGAAATGGAGGCCATGCGGGGGGTACAGTGAACAATTTTTAGAGGGGCTGCAAGGATATGTTAGGAGAGTTTGTAAGGACTGCTTGGAGGTTGTGTAATGGGCAAGAAGAAGACGATAGAAGCTTATGAAGCTGAATTCAAGCAACTCCACGAAGAAGGGAAAGAGCCATCGTACTCACAGTTGAGCAAATGGGCTGACCTTGTGAGTATCACGATATCTCAAAGTCAGCAAGAATGGTATCCTTGGACAGAAGAAGAACTTGGCTTTCCTGTAATCCCAATGCTCAAAAAGAAAGAAACTAAGAAAATTAAGATCCCTATTCAAACCGGTGATTATATCGCTTTTTATTCTACTCCATCCGGCGAGGGATGGGTTCCGTTCGTCATAGAAAGAAAGGGCGGCAAGCGTGGAAAGTCGGGGCCACATGATCTATATGGTACACTGTCGAGTATCGAGAATCGGACGAATTTATATGAAGAAATCCAGAGATTCAAGGATGATTCCCGTTTTGAGGCTATGTATCTCATTGCAGAGTGTACTTATCAGGAATATTGTAGTTATGTACCTGAATATTCCGGCAGGGATGAAAACGGGAAGTCGAAGAGGAATATATATCACATTAGTATGTCCGTTGAGTCACGAGAGGCTACTATCGCAGGACTGTATATAAGAGGATGTAATGTAATATTCGCAGGGGCCCGAGAGAAGGCAATAAAAATTTACAAAGATCTTATTAGACAGTGGTTAATGAAGAATTATGTAAATGTTCTCAGGCTGAATGGTCCGAATAAATTGATTGGAGAGGACCGAGAAACATTAACATTTAGTGCGGACGGGATTAAATTTAGGGTGAGAAAGGAAGCAGTTGAGGTTTTAGCATGAAAGGTAAAACTCACGAAATGCTCGGTGTTTTTGCTCTGTTCTATTATAGAGGATGTGTTCCTGAGGGGATTGGTGCTTTAAGTGCGGCTGTACTTCATTTAGGGTGTGATTTGTTGAGTACTGGGTTTAAGCGGTTGAATCCGTTTTAATTTTTTTGTTTTACGTTTATCAGTTAATTATTTATACTATGCCGTTGTATATAGTAAATAGAGGATGATTAAAATGGAATACTCACAGTATAATCATGAGCAGCAGAACAAAAAAACAACCATCTATACAATAGATGGAAATGACACAAACATTATAGTGGAAGAAAAATCCGGGCCGTATACAGTACACCACATAGACTCTGAAGTTAGGAAAGAAATTGATATCTCAAATATTCCCTTCTTTGAGGTAAAAAAGGTAAATGATTGGAAATACGAAACATCATATGAGTTCCCTGCAATTGAAAGACAGAAAGCTTCCGTATGGGACTTTGGAGAGGACGCTGACCATATAAACGTGATAGCTTCAAATGATGCTTTTATTCAGGTTATAGTAAATATTTACAGGCAGTGGGGTGAAATTCCCGCTGTAGAAAACGTGATCGAGAATAAAATAACCAAAATAATTGAAATAACAACGTGGTAACATGAAGCAAATATTAAATTTAACACAACACCAAGCCACCCCAGAGCAAATCGGGGCTGGTGTTTTTGAACCGAGTGAAAAAGATAAGAAGGAGATCCAGAAACTCCTCACATTTGATGAGATCCCCGTAGAGATGGCATCAAGAGCTTATCTCCTCAAGGAGATCGTGAAAACCTATGGAGTACATAATGTAATGATAGGGGGTGCTCCGTACTTTATGAGTACTTTGGAGAGGTACCTTAAGAATGAGCATATAACTCCGATGTATGCGTTTTCTAGTAGGGAGAGTGTAGAAGTACATACTCCAAATGGGGTAGAGAAGAAAAGCGTGTTTAAGCACTTAGGATTTGTGAAATTATAAAGGCTGTTGAGAGGATGATAAGATGACTACTGAAAAAACCTGTCCTGTATGCGGGAAGATGTTCACCATCCCACCAACACAGCCTAAGAAAAAATACTGCTCAAGAGAGTGCTCAGTTCTCGGCAGGAGAACCACAAAAGAAGAAGCAGGCCGTAAGAGAGTTGAAGCATTTATTGATAGTCTTCCTGATCTGCCTATTTGTGATGTTTTATCCGGACGGTTAGGGGCAGGAACGGACAATAGAATGACCGTGAAGGGCGTTAGAACCTGGGAAGACGGAGAGTTTGAGTATGTTGTGCTCGTCGTGAGAAAGTAATTATTTTTTTATCTTGAGCTTATCAGTTAATTATTTATACTATGCCGTTGTATATAGTAATTGCAGTAAGCGCAAAAACAGAACACAAGAAAAGAGGTTAGAACAAAATGACGAACTTCCCCGAAATCCTTTCAGAAAAAATACAGTCCCATTGGAACAATGTCTTAAAAATGCCTGTCATAGTATGGAAAGATGGAAAAGCGTGTCTTGAGGAGGCTTAAAACATGCTTTCATTCTCTTTTTGGAATGAACTGAAAAATGCTGATAAATTAAAGTATCCTGTGATTGTAAAAAAACACGGACTCACGGCATCTGATCTTGAAAGAGTTTCAAGTATCCTGAGAGAGGGAAAGTTAGAAACAGTATGGCTTGAAGGACTTTATAAAGAATGTCTTGGATGCGGGCTTATCAATTCTGATATTATTTTCATAAAATACGGAATTGATGAAGAAATGAAGAAAGTAATTGTTGAAAAGTGGTTTGCTCAGAGGTGATTAAAAAATGCATCTGATAGATTCAAAATCATGGAAAGATGGAAAGGCAACACATCAAGTTAATATTTATCAGGGATTCACTGATCCCAGGTATTTTGTTCAGTATACAATTTATCAAAATGGAGGAAGTCAGGGAATTATGAATACACCTTACAAAAGTATTACGGGAGCGAGAAAAGCGTTTGAGAATGTGAGTTCGTGATAAACATGATCCAATCTAAACGGTCTAGAAGACATTTAAGACGACTTCCTTTGTTCCCGGTGCTTGATGTGTTCAGCAGGGAGAACGCTCTTTATAAAAGATCTCTCGCGTGTAGGTGGAATAAAAAGCCTACGTGCCAAGGATGCCCTAATTTAGAATTGGTATCAAAGAAATGCACTAAGTTTGACACGAAAAACGCTTATGCTTATTGGGATAGGTATGTTTTTAGAGGAATGTTAGAATGACTGACTGCGAGTATGATTGTGAGAACTGCCCATATGGACTCCAAGGACAGATGGAATGCGCGGAAATGTTTGAGGATGCTTTGGTTTCAGGTATTGGACCTGATGAATAAGAAAAAAGAACGGAGTGTTAAGAATGAACCAACTCAGTGAAATAAAAACTAATGAGCAAGAAGAAGAAATCACCCGGATAATCAGGTGCATGAATTGTAGTAAGAATTATCCTCTGACAAATCAGCAATACCATGATTTATGGGCAGTGACCTACGCAAGAGAGAAACAACTAGGATTATGCGGGCAGGGTGACATATATAGAGTACTGAAAGAAAAACCATGCTGTAAGAACCCTTATTATTATTCAGGGATGCCCATTGGAGAAGAGAAAAGTTTGAATTATTGGAGAAATGGTGGCAGAGGGAAAACACAGAACGAGTTGTAAAGTATTCCTTGATTAATTACTTTTTTCTATTTCTTCCCATAGTTCTATGGCTTCCTATATTCTTTCTAATACTTCTTCTCTTGTGTGTGACATGTGTTATTATTTTTACTTTTTTATATTATTTGAACATCCATAAAGTGTATATAATATACATACATAGTATATACTATGGAAGTAAAACTAGATGCGTACGACGTGCGTGAGAAGATTGTCTCTTCTTCTGGGAATTCCGGGCATGTTTATGTTCCGAAGGAATGGGTAGGTAAGAGAGTTAAGATTTTGTTGATTGAGAAATTGGATTGAGGTTGAAGTATGAGTGCTATTTATGTTTGTCCTGCCGGTAAAAAAATAGAAGTTAATGTGTATGGATTTAAGAAGATCCCGAAGATATTAAGATTATATAGAAGTTAGTATTTTGATGAATGTATCAAATGCAGTAAACAGCATTCATATGATTATTATTTAGAAGAGAGCAAGTTTTTAGACATGCCTACTATTGAATCGCATGGGTATTGCAAATTAAAACTTGATGATGACGATTGTTAAATTATTTTTAATTCTTTCTTTTTTATATTTCTTTTTTGATAGTCAGGAAGTTTTATATATCAAGATGTGTTATTATACTATATGATTAGTACAGTATTAACGCATCAGACAGGATTTGAAATGAATAAAGACAAATGTTTAAGATGTGGTTGGGAATGGTACAGGCGGAGCCCAGACGAGCCCAGAGTATGCCCCGTGTGTCATAGCCCGTATTGGAATAAAGAACGAAGAAACAAGAGCCGGAAGTGAACGATGATGAAGGTCAGGAAAATTGAGAAAGATATATACAACTATATTAAAAAAGAGAAAGTTGTTACCCATCCGAGAATCGGATATTATTTTGGACGCGGTGATTTTGCTATAGAAAGTAGATTTATAGATGACGCTATAGTGGCGGCAGGGCTTTCTAGCGATGTATGTGATGCGATTATTAATCTACGAGAAAACGGAAGCATATTCGAAATCGCATGTGGGCTGGAGTTTCATAACCTAATGGACGGAACCGAGCCCGGTATATATTACAATCTTCCGGTAACTAATTTTAAACATTATAAATCTAGATATGGATACGCAGGAAAAAGTTGGCTACCTGTGATATATTGCAGTGAAGCCGGTTTAAAAGAACTGGTAACAATATTTTTTAGAGAAATAGGTGAATTGGAAGACAAAAAGTTTACTCCGATTTTAACTGAATTGGACAAAACATTAAAAAGAGATCCAATTTGGAAACTAAATATAATGTGTTTCACTTCCGATCTATTTGATGGAGAAGATTTAAGACGTTCCGGACTATGGGCAGGACGAACAAAAGAAGTTCTTAAGATGACAAAGGAGAAAGAAAATGAGTTATCAGCCTAAACTCAACATGAATTTATTCAGAAACAAAAGATATCAAAAAGCTGCACAGATGTTAGAAACCCCTGACTTCTACGGTGAACTGTCAAAGTTTGAGCACACATTTGAAGAAGTCATGGAAGAAACAGGATTAAGTTATGAAGATGTATATTCTATTCAAATGTACCTGCTGACTCATTTTAACTCATAAAAAACGTAAAAAACCGAACGGAGCAAATAAATGTATAGTTTACACCCTATGCGCGGGGTGAACAATGGATGAGCAACATTCAGTTCACACTCGAACAAAGCCCGCGAAAAAACCAAGACAAGAGGATGCAAACAGCGTTTTACATCTATCAAAATCTTGAAGCGGGCAGTTATCTTATCCACAAAACGACACGGGCAGGGTGCACAACCGCTTTAGTTGCTGAATCAATGAACCGGGATGAACAATTCCTTTGCGTGGTTCCTACAAATTGGATTGCGGATAAAACGGTTGTCGCCGACTCTAAAAAATATTCAGATCTTGATAACGCGGATGTAATTCACATTCCAGCTAATCATGAATGTCTTTTTAATAAAATGCTCTGTGAAGAGTGTCCAGATCTTAAGAAACTACCTATTCTTCCTCTTGCGGGAACATGTTCTAAATGTGCGCAGTTTGACGACTGCCAGGTTACTGCCATTCTCAGACGACCAGACGCAAAAGGATTTGTAGTAACATATAAAAAACTTGCGGCTCTCATGATGGCTTCCGAGAACAGGCCGAATGCAATGGCTGAGAAAGTTCTTGATATCCTGAAAACTTCAAAGAATATAATTTTGGATGAAGTGCATGAAATACAGTTCGGGGATGTAACAAGCATAACCGTTTATGATGATTTCTTTTTTAATCGCGTAAATCTTGATAAGTACTTTTTGATGCTGCCCAATTTTAAATATCTCGCGCGAGTGGTTTCGCAGTTTCACTTAATTAATACAGATCCAAAAATTAAAACTGCTATTCATGAAGTACTCGGCGGCGCACAGGATGAGAACTATTGGAAGCACCATTTGACAAAGTCGCTTAGTAATCCGTCGCCTGGGATTGTAGACGGAGAAAACGAAACTAAAGTTATTGTCGGTGCGTATAATGAAATTATTGAGCTTACAAAAGAGAGGGAAAAGTACAGCTTGGAAATGAACGATGTCCTAGACCTATACACAATGCTCTCAATTGTGATGTCAAAAGTAATTTCAGTTAATGCGATTCGAGACCAGGGAATAATAAAGGTTAATCTTTCTGCTGTAGATCAGACAGCAATAAAAATGGTTCAATCTTATACGATGTCGATGCAGAGTGAAAATAGAAGAATTTTCTTAACGTCTGCTACAATTTGCAGTTATGATTATGGTAAAATGTTCATGGGTGGGGTGAAGCCTACTAAAATATCTTTCGGGGTGGGTGGTGATCCCATGAACACTAATTCAAAAATGTTGATTCTTGCGGATTCTAAGAAATATTATGCAATCGGCAGGGAGTCAATGTATAATAAACGGGATGAAATAGTTAATAAAGTTATTGAAATCCTGAGCAGGTGGGGCGACGATGATTGTATAATAATCACTCTCAACACACGGGAAGCCCAGAAGTTAGAGAAAGCTCTGAAAGAGGCAGGCCACCCGCATGGAGTAACCTACTATAAAGCACCTGAAATGATGGGGGTTTCATCAGATGCCCGAATAATGATAGCAATAGGAATTGCTAACAAACCATCAAACGCTTTTGATGTAATTACCACAAACACGGACGAATCCAAGAGGATGCTAACAGAGTCCATACACTGTGATACATGGCAGGCATGGAGCAGGGTAAAAGATTCAGGTGGTAAAGTCCAGAGCTTGGTTTTTGCTTTAGGTGTTACCGTTGAAGAGTGCGAGGCGTTGACAACCTGGGGGTATGACAGATCCTTAAAGATCGATGAAAGAGTAAACGGTCAAAAGAAATTAATACATATTTCATGCGAAAAAGGATCTATCACACGCCCACTGATAGTTAAATGTAAAAACTTTCAGGAAATGACAAAAGAAGGATCTTTACATAAACTGTGTAAACTTTTCCCCGAAAAACACGAAAAACCCCCAATTTATAATAATATTGGGGGTTTTTGCAAAAAAACGGGCGAAAGTTTACACAGTTCAACGGAGTTAATTAAACTCATTCTCAATCGTCCTGATGCTTATGCCATGCAGAATCCCAATGGTGGATACTTCAAAGTCAAGAATCCTGTTTCGGATGCTATAATAGAGAAGCACTTAGAAGGGAGCCTAACAATCGGAGCTTATCAGTTTAATCTCGATAATCAGGTTAAATGGATCTGTTTTGATATTGATTCTCATGCTCCTAAAAACGTGGAAGAAACTGAACTTGATATCCAGAAGAGGAACGATAGAGCAGAATCAGACGTTGAACGGATGTGTAATTATCTCACTTCAATTGATGTTCCATTCCTGCTTGAGAAGTCCGGTAGTCCTCACAGCTATCACATTTGGGTATTCGTTGATCCTGTAGACGGTAAGAAAGCTAAACAGTTCGGTATGGATATCAAAAAAGAAACTGGAATTGATTGTGAGGTATTCCCGAAACAGGAGAAAATAGGTAAAGATGGATATGGTAACCTCGTTAAAGTTCCGCTTGCTACTCATCAAATCCATAAATCAAAGTCTCAAATTATGGTCAATGGTGCATTTGTCAGGGAATTTGACGAACTGAAGATTGAAATTCTTGATTTGAGCGGCTATGAAGTTAGAGAAGATAAACCCGTTAAGAAGATCGAATCTAAGCCGGTTTTAAAGCCCGTAGTGAGGATAAACGGAGAAATACAGAGAGACGTTAGACCCTGCATAAAGGAAGCTCTAACAAAGCAATTAACGGGTACTCAGGGACACTTCATGAGAATATCAATTGTAAGGGAATATTACAACTCTGGTATTCATGATCCTGAAGAACTTATAAAACTGTTTAAAGGACAGGCTGACTTTGATTATAATGAATCCCGCAGAGGTGTAATGTCTATCATTGTTAAGGAAAGTAAGAGTGTTAGATGTGACAGGCTCCGAGTAGATGGCTCTAATTTTGTAAATTGTGACGGATGCGAATATCTGGGGAGGTGGTGATCATCTCACCTCCTGTAAAACCAACTAAGCAAGTTAGGCAGAGCACACTTTTTGAAGATTCGATATAGCAGATCCAGGCTTTTGTTATTGTTTGTAATGCTGATGGTCCAATAGATGAAACGGAGTGGTAATTATATGCAGCTAAAAACGGAGAATAATAAAATCTGGATCGGATTTGATGAGAGAGAAGCAGGCTGGATTAATGAAGAAATTGAATCTGTTGATACTGATAATTTAGGATTGGTCTGTTTAAACGTTTTAAAAAATACAATTGATGCAGGAATTAATATTGATAAGTAAGGAGGACTCAGAATGATTAACTCACTCATTAACTTTTTAAAAGCTCTCCTAAAAGCACTCTCTATCTTAATCTTCCATCCTAGACGATGCGAAAACTGCGCGTATTGGAAAACTAAACGGTGCTCTCAACATTTCTATCTAAGAGTGAAACCATTATGTAAATGTAACAAATGGTCACGTAGAAGCCGCTGAGAACGCGCAGAATCAATCTTTAGATGAAAATAGTGTAAATGTATTAGAAAATACTTTTTTTGTGTTAGAACGGCTTAGAATTGATATACATACAATTGGTATATTATGTAGTAAACTATATATAGTATGCAAGTGTATAGTATATTGTGCAAGAGCACAGGACTGGTACGAATGATCGAGTTTAAAACTAACAACGGGCTAAAAATTGAATCACCTCTCTCGATAGATGAACTATGGGAAAACACTAACAAAGCATTGGGATACATAGAAGGGACAGATGCCTCATATCTCATAGGTGCAGATTATCTTTCTTGGAATGGTAACAAGATGCTCTACCACGAAATGAAACTTATAAAAATAAGAGACATCACGGAAAGCTCAGAATCACTCAAAAAAGTACCAGTCTACAAAGATCAAACAACTCAGGCTCCTCCAATAGATGTTAGCTGCATTGAAAATGGGAAATACCGGCTTTTCAATGGGCATAGGAGATATGCATCTGCAAAAGCAAGAAAGGAAAAAGAAATATTTGCTGAAATAATCCACATAGTAACTATTGTAAGGAATTGATATGGAAACACGAATTCATTACAAGGGCAGAGGTAAACACGGTGAAGATTCAAACCGCCCAACATGCCCATATTGTGAAGCCGACTTAAAACGCTCGTATGAATCAATAAAACAAGATGCAAAATGGATAAAAGTGCCTTACGGGTATCACTGTATAAAATGTAAATATCAGATTTTTGATTAATTCTTTCCTCAAAACTGAACGGAGCTATAACATGTCAAACGAAAACATAACCAAATTTAGAACACTCCTACAAGATGGCATCGACTTCAGAGAGAAAGTACTCTTTCCTAAAAATTCAATAATGGAAATCTCGCAAAGCATCCAGGATCAAGAAGTAACCCGAAAAGAACAAGCACTCTTAAAGTGTATCCTGGCTCAATTTGATAAAACGTTCGGGGCAGAATAAACATGCCATGTCAATTAAGAACCGGGAAGATTTGTAAGTGTCCTTCTCATCGCCAATGGTTACCTAATGAGAGATTTCCTGTTTTGAACGGGAAATTAGGGTCATGGTGTAACTGGTGTTTGTTGCACAAAAAATAAATACAGTTAACGCATTTTATATTTATTAACTTTTTTTTAAACGGGTTAGAGCATGGCATACCAGAAAAAACCGAAAAAGAGAAAGTCATCGTGCGTAAATCTTCAGGTTTTTAACTGGAATCCTCAAAAACGCAGAGCCGCGAGACTATTATCAGAAGGCACTAAAACAATTGATGAAGTTGCCGCAGAACTGAAAGTAT
>Ga0209318_1001721_pt1 | contig 12614 bp, 33 predicted proteins | sample RifGroE1_FD_183999 | JGI IMG/M metagenome (GOLD analysis project Ga0209318, IMG submission 183999) | Groundwater microbial communities from Rifle, Colorado, USA - Groundwater E1 (SPAdes) (version 2) | ecosystem: Environmental > Aquatic > Deep subsurface > Groundwater | place: Rifle, Colorado...
TCATTAGCAATTTTTCTTACTGTTGCTAATGAAATTTCTTTGTTAGACATAATTATTCATTCTCCTTTTTTAATATTATTAATTTTATCTACTTTTTCACCACAATTAGGACAATAATTTGGTAAACTTTCTTTATTATTAGCTAATAAATATTTACATTTACCACAGTTATAATATTTATAAATTGTTCCACTATATCCTTCTTCTTTACTAAATATAGGTTTCATTTTTTCACCTCTCAAATTCACTATCAATTACTTCACTTACATTATTATACTTATTCCAACAACCTCATTAAAAAATCATCTGTAGTATCACAAAATCCTTCAGGCCAATAATAACTTCTTCCGTCTTGGTCAAATGGAATTATCTCACCATTAAACATAATTTGAATATCATTAATATCAAAATATTTTTCTTTAATTAAAACTCTTACAGCATTAATAAAAACTTCAGAAGATACATTTAAATTAATATTAACATTTTTAATTATATATTCTTTTAAATGTTTTGCTGATTCCTCTGCTTTCCCATCTGCATATAATAATCCACCTGTTTTCATATAATTAATTGTGATCATTATAACCACTCCTTTTAAATTTTATTTATTTCCTAACAATATAATAAACTATGTATAGCTACTTGTCAACATTTATTTTATCATTTTATTAATTATTCTTACTTATCTTTAAATTTATACTCACCAAAATATTTTTCTTCTGCTTCTTTTCTTGCTCTTACTGCATCTTGAAAATCATCATAATAACCAAGATTAATTCTTTTTCCATTTATATTAATATATGCTTGCCATTTACCATATTTTTCCATCCAGCTAACACCAGTTATCCCAGAAGTATTATGTGATTTTAAACCTATATTCATTTGATTTTGACTTCTAGTTACTATTCTTAAAAATTCTTTTCTATTATCCCAATGGTCGTGAAATTTATGGTCAACTTCCATATCATCAGGGCAATTTGTAATTAAACGGTGCATCCATATAATAATGTGTTTTTCCTTATTATAATCATTTGTAATTATATATCCATTATTACTTTTACACCAACAATAATCCTTGATTTTATCATAATCTTCTAAATCGAAATAAAATTCTTCATTATTATTTGTATATCCTATCCCGAATTCACCTGTGAGGTTGTATATATTATATTTATTTAATTTAATTATTTTTTCTTTTTGTAAACATCCACATGATTTAGTATTACCAGATTGTAAGTTATTTCTAGTAACAATAATTTCATTTTGTTCTTCACAATCACATTGGCATAACCATTGAGATTGTTTCTTGCCATGTGGACTAATATAATTATCTACCCTTTTAATAACAATTAATCTATTAAACTTCATACCAGTTAAATCTTTTGAAATATTTTTCATTTATTCTCCTTTTCTTTAATAATCCAAACCTTTACATTTCTTCTTCCCCATTTAAATACTTCTTTCTTACTATTCATATATAAATCAATTTTATTACCTTTTATTGCTCCACCAATATCCAAAGCAGTAGCATATCCATAACCCTCAACATAAAGTTTAGTTCCTAAAGGAATAATTTTAGGATCTACTGAAACTATTCCTCTACTAACTGGTACTCCACTCTTAGTTATTCCTTTGCTTGTTCCCTCTTCTACAGATTTTGTATAACTTGTAGCAAACATTTCTATGCATTCATTATTTTTCTTTTCTGACTCTAAAGATATATCAGGAGGATTATGAATATTAACTGATTCTATTGATTTATTAACTGGTTTATTATTATTCCCTTGACTATAAGACAATCTACTTGAAAACGGCAATACAAATAATAATGTAAATATTGCTATAATTATTTTCTTTTTCATAAATGTATTCCCTTCTGCTATTAATCATTAATTATTTCTATCTCTACAGAACCATCAGAATAAACTACTCTTCTTTTATGTTTATTGTCATTTTTATCTAAATAAGTTGTAAATGATACAAGATATTTCTCGCCAATTCTTCTTAAATAGCCTTCAGAGACATAAACAAAAGTTAACCCTGCATCTTTCCCTATATACTTAATCCTATAACCCCACGTATATTCATAAAGTCTTCTATGGTATATTTCTTCTATATCTAAAATTATTCCTAATGCCTTACCACCCCCAACCTTGGATATCAACTTCTTCACCTATTTCATATTTTGGTTTTGTAGTCAACATAAAATAATCCTCCTTTATTATTTAATTATTTAATTATTTCAGGCATACAATCAATATCTCCACATTCTTGACATCCAACTTCACAATTATAGCAACTACAATTATTACATTCAATATTACCATTAAAACAATCTTTGAATCTTAATTCTTCTTGGTTGTTATTAACTAGATCATGCAAAACATGAATAATACTTCTTAATTCTTTTCTAAAAGTATAACTATTTTCTGTTTCATCTTTATCTAAAAAGAAAAATTCTTCAGTATAAATATTGAGATATTCCAATGCTTTCTTAGCAGAATATAAATCATATGCCTTTGTTTCATCATTATTGTAATATTTCAGATTATTACTAAATCTAGTATAAAAATAATTGATACAATATTCAATTGCTATAATATTTGTTACAATATTATCTTCTTCATCTTTTTCACACTCTTTGAGATATTTATTTAGATAATTAATTTGTGATTTTAATTCTTTGATTATTAAGTTATAGTAGTTCATGGTTTTATTCTCCTTTTAATTTAATTTATTAATTCATTTCTTAAATTATCTAATTCATCTATAATTGATGTATTCATTACATTTCTACAATAATCAAAATTACTATCAATTAATGAATTTCTAATTGCTGTTCCACTAACAATTAATTTATTTCTTGCTGAAACACTGCACGAGCTGAAGCTCGGCAGGTTCTTATGTACTAATGAATTTCTTTTATACTCTCATTTGCAAGTATTGTATTTCATTCGCATTTTACAACATATAAACACTAATCATTTTCCATAAGACTTTTACTATCAATAAACCTATTGGTTAAATTAGCGATAGCATACGGCTCGTTCCTAAACCGTTATATTGTTTTAGATTACATTTCTTAACGCTAATGGTAATTCAATACTTCTTAATCTTTGTACTTCTATATCATGCAATACTTTAAAGTCATTAAACTTCTCAAAACACAAATCTCTATTAATAGTTTCAAAATCATCATTTACATTCATAATAAGAAAACTGGAATATAAGTCTCTCTGAATATCTAACTCTCCAAAATCATTCCATCGTTCATCCAATTCCTTTTTAATATATCTATCCTCAATATGATTGTATTGACTTGCTTTTACTTTCCATGTATCTATTTTTAATAATTCTTTTCCTATCCATTTAAGTTTATTATTTAATATAGTCAAAAACATTGAAGGTGCTTTATTTGCTAAACTCTTTCCAAATCTTTTCTTTTTATTAAACTTACCTGTTTTATTATTAATAGTAGTCTCTTTATTTCTTTTCTGCAATCCTTTATAATTCATAGTTTCAACCTTGATATCATTTCCTAATGTCAAAACATAATTAGCTAATCTATTATGAGATTGTTTTCTAATTTCTCTTTGTTTGCGATGTAACTCTTTTAATTTCATCTGTGTTTTAATATAATGTTTTGATTTAATCCATTTATTTTTATCCTTAATATTTATAGTACCATCTTCATTGTATTTGTTAGGATTCATACTACGTCTTGAACGATCTAATTTTCTTTGTAATACTCTTTTTTCTTTCTCAATATTATTAACCTCTGGAGCAAGTTCTAGTAACTTAACTTCATTCTTAGAACATATTGCTAATGTTTGTGTTCCGATATCTAAACCTACATTTCCATCGTTAATATAGTGTTTTATTTCTCCTGTTTCTCTATTTATCTTTAAAGGAGGAATACCTTCCAAAATTAATTGAACATAATAATGATATTTACCCTTAATTATTTCTCTTTTAATTCTGCAATACTTAATATTATTTTGTATTGCCATATGAGCATAAATATCATTAGATTTGATTATTACAGGAATTTTCATTCCATTATATAATAAAATATTGTCTCTAAATCTAATACCTTGTCTATTTGTTTTTCCTTCAATAGAATTTAACTCACCATACTTTTTATATTTAATCTTCTTTGCTTTATGAAATATTAAATCCTCAAAAGCATTAAATGCTCTAGTAGCAATTTTTTGTGTAGTCATAGCATCTATATTAAAATACTTGCTCATAAGTTTAACAAAATTATGTAGTGAATACTCTGTCAATTTATATTTCCTGTCTATATTATTAAATATTTTATTTCTGTCTTTACCTTTGTATTTACAATTATTTTGATAATCTTTAGATTCTCTCATATGATTATATCTTTCATGTAATTCAGTAATACAAGCGTTATAAATTTTTCTACATTTCTCAAAGTTCTTATCTAAAATATCTTCTTGGAATTTTTCTGTTTTTAATGGTAAGGTTAAAACAAAATTGGACAAAAGTATTCACTACCTTTTTTGTTTTAATTATACAATATAAATATAAAATTGTCAAGTATTATTTGCCTTGATTTTCAATATATTGCTTAACTACATCTAAGGAAACACTACCAACAGTGCTTATAAAACTGCTTCTGCTCCAAAACTTTCCCCCTATAATTTTGTTTTCTTATGTGTGGAAATTCCTCGAATAATCTATAAGCAGTGACTTGTTTTAACACTTGAATACATTTCATAATTCCATATCTTGAATTACAATTAATTATCATATGTACATGGTCTTTATCAGTTTCTATTTCTTCTATAGTAAAATCATGTGCCTTGGCAACTTCAAAACATATTTCTTTTAATCTATCTGAAATTTTCCCTGTTAATATTTTATGCCTATATTTGGGACAAAATATTACATGGTAATTACATTTAAATACTAAGTGAAATGATGAATAATATGATTTATTTTTACGATATATGTCCATTAATTATTCCTCTTTTCTTTTCCGCATGGACTAAAGTTCGGCTGCCATGTCCCGTATTGTATATAAAAACAATATCTATTCTTCTGGCCTCATTATATCTTTGTGATAATAAATTTTTAATTATATTAGAAATTTCTTTTTCCGACATTTTATTTACATCAATATTTATAATATTCATTTAATATTTACTCCTTTACTTGTATACTATCATTCTTGGTTCACAACCTTAAATATCACATTCTTGACAATCATTTTCACATAAATTACAAGAACAATTAATACAGTGAATATTCTTTTCCTCTGGACAATTTTTAATCATAATTTTATTCACCTTCCCAATCAGATTTTTTAATTCTTTCCTTCCCTTCACCATACCATTTCATCGCTAAATTAGCAAGTTCAATTATTGCTTTCTCAAATGTATCTTCACCACAATCTAATTCAATATCATGAATTCTAAATTCCTTATTATATTTACCACATTCCAACCATATTTGTGATTTTGTATTTTTACTTTCATCATCATCTGTACTATTTGTTTCAGGATTTACTTTAACTACATCAATATCTAGACATTCTTTAAAATGACTTTCATTCCATGTATCATTATTGTAACTTACTTCTTCTTGGAACATTGAATGGCTATATAACCATTGATAGGATGTATAAAAATCTGCAAACATAATTTATTCACCTTCTTCATCATTAATAGCAACACACATATATTCTACAGATGCCCATACTTCCATCTCTTTTTCACATTTAGGACATTTAATTATTCTTGTATTTAAATCATTGTTAATAGCACGTTTACCATCAAATTCATATCCACAATAAGGACAAACACAGCTATCAATACTATAAGTTTGGTCTATTGGAAATTTAGTTAATTTCATAATATTTTTTTACCTCCTTATAACGATAATAAATTAATTTCTATTCATTTACAAATTCTTTTTCAATAATTAATTTATCTATTATCACATCCATAACTTCTGACCATCCTAATTCTGTATTTAAATCTTCTTTACAATTAATAAAATCAGATTCAAAAATAAATTCATCTGGTAATTTTGACTTGTCAATTTTAAGTTTAATTTTACCCATAATAAATTCCTCCTTCTAATAATTATACTTTAAAACAATATGAACAATCTTCAGCATCTTTCCATTCACAAATCATATTTTGTAATTGAGTATCAAAAATATGATACTCACATTCAAAAACACATTTACAAACAAATTTTATATCATTTTTCATTTCTTCATTTATACCACACTTTTCCTTATCTAAATATCTTCCTTCAGTAATCATTATATCATACAATTCTTTTTTGTAATTATTTAATGCTTCTTCTCTGTCTTTATATCTAAATCTTAATATTCCATTTTCTAATTCTTTGCTCTTTTCGTAAACTAATTTAAAGAATTTTTCATAATCGATGTATTTTAACAATTCATCTACTGTTTTAATATTATTGTCTTTAGATATTTGTTCTATTGTGTCTCTAGTAATTTTCATAATATAGACCTCCTATTTAGATTGACTTAAAGATTTATTCTAACTTTTATTTTATATAAATAGGTTTTCTAAATCCTTTACCTAAAGTTTTTCCACACCTATTACATTTAAATAAATTTCCATCTGCTGATAATTTATCTACGACTAAACGAAATAATTTTTTATCATTTTCTAAACATAATGGACAATATATTTCTTTTTCATTATTAGAATTAATCTTATAAAATATTCCATTATCTTTATCATATTTTAAATCTTTTTTTAATTTTTCTAATGATACATATTCATTTCATCTTGTTATAGTATAATTTTTATAAATCTTTCTTATTAAAGAAAATATTCCTGTAATAATTCCTACACATATAGTAACTCCTATGCCTCCAAATATCCATTGTTTATTAATAAATATCCATTCCAACATTATTTATATCATCTACTTTCAAAATAAAATAATAATTATTCTTATCTTAAAACCAAATTTCCGTTTATTCTAATTTATTTATCTACAAGTTACCAGAATACATCTACAATTGAAATCTGATTCTTTACCATCTAACCATCGAATCAATTCAGATAATTCTTTCTCTTTATTATTGGTATAAATAATAAAATAATCATATATCTTATCTGTAATTTCACATTCTATAAATTCTTGTAAATAATATTTTAAATGTTTTAAATGTTTTAAAGTAGCAACATTGCTATCTAAATAATAATTTTCAAATGGTAAATCTTGTTCATAATATACACAACACAATGAATCTGTACTTTTTAAAATACTTTCTACTGTAACTGATTTGAGTTTTCTGCCTTTTAATATTTGCATAATATTAACCTCCCTATTCAGATAATAATATCTCCTCAATTTTCCTTAACTTATCATAATCATTGCATCTTCCAACTCTTTCTTGAATTCTATAATGATTATCATGCAACCAACATTTACGATCAATTTCTTCTTCAGAAATATATAGTCTTCCATCCATACCATATGAACTTTTATAAGTTAAGGTTTTTTTATTTACTTTTAAATTACTTCTATTTTCTACAGAAGAATTTTTATATCCAACAATCCAACTTTGTTTTGTTTCTTCAATAATGTATTTTTTAACAAAATGGCCTCTATACCAACATCTATCTAATTTATTACCTTTATCATCTTCGTACATACGATTATTACTATCGAATATCCAAACTTTATCACCTATTTGCATATGTAAAATCTCCTTTATGTCGTTTTAAAACTACACTTTGGTAATATATCAAATAACTTTATCAAAATAATAATTATAAGTAATTGTACATTTTACGGTTTTCAAAATATTAAATTTGTTATTATACTCATCTAAAATAGTTATAAAATCACCTTTCTCAGAATGAATATCATATTCATGCAATTTATAAAATACTAAATCATTAATAAATAAATCATGTAAACATTTTACTTTCATAATTATTCATCCTCTCTAATTTAACATTTCCCATTCAAATAATCAATACCTTCTTCTATCAATCTTATAACTTCTCTTGCTTCAGATTCATCATTAATCACAAGCTGTTTAACATTTAAATCTATAGTATCTCCTGATATACGATTAATTATAATTTGTCCTCCAACGCCATCGTCTATATTAATTCTAACAAAATAATCTGAGAATGTACCATTTTTAATTTTCATATTATTAACTCCTTTCTATTATAATATTATTTACGCTGTTTTCAAATATCCGTCTACACAAATATAAGTATACTCATGCCCTAGTATATCACAATACTTTTTAAATATCTCAGCATCTTCTTTTCCCATCAATAATAAACAACTTGGTAATTTTTCTAATAATTCAGTAATCCACTTTTTATCGTCCATTGTATCATTACCCCATCCAAATATTAATCCACTAGAATTAAATATATTTACCAATCTATCATTACTATTAAATTCTTTAATAATAGCACCCCAATTATCAACTTTAGCATGATTTTCATAATCCATTTTAGAATCAAAAATAAATCTAAATGATATTTTTCCAGCTTACCAAATTTCATTTGCAGTAACAATATTAAATTTTAACATATTAATCATCTTTCTTTTTTCTAATATTATTTAATCTCAACATAATCAGAAATAACTCTTGCTTAAATATAACTACAGTTAATCATATTTATATCTATATTACATTCAATAAAAAATTAGATAATGATAATATTAATTGTGTTTAACTTGATTCTTTCATAATATACTCCTTTCTAATTTAGTTATAAAAATGTAAATTTTCATTCAATAAACAAATCTTCAATATTATCAAAATCTAAAATAGATTTAAGATAATCTATTTTCATTTTATCTATGTTATCATATATTAGTTTTGCTTTAAATTCAATTCTTCTCTTTTTAATCTCAATTTGTTTATCTTTTAATTCCTTTGATAACTTTTGAATTTCAATATCTAGTTTATTAATTTCTTTTTTCATTTCTTTCAATTCTTTATTCATGTTAATCATTCTCCTTCACAACATATTTATTATAATACACATTAGCATCTTTCCATGCTTGCTCTGGTGATACTGACCAACCGCAACCATTATTACACCAACTTTTATTACCACATCTTAATATACACCAAAAATAAGGTTCTTTTGCATTGTCCCAAGGATGAGGATTCATAATAACTTCTATTTTATATTCATCTGGATTTTTCATAATATTTTTAACTCCTTTTGTTTTTTAAAATTATTCAATCTCAACATATTCAGAAATATTTCTCAACGCTTCGTTATAACTCCTAGAATTAAATATTCTATCAGTCATTTCTTTTGCTTTATCGTGCAAATCATTATTTTTTAATACTTTTGATACTATATTGATAAGGTTAAAAATATTCCCATCTTGACCGATTAATTTACATGTTGGTTTCATTAATTTTTCTCCTTCTCCTTCTCCCAAACAAATTCCTCATGCAAAGCAAAACCTTCTTCTGTAAATATTCTATCACTTGGGAAGTATTCTGTAAATATAATACTTATATTATTTGATAATTCATCTGACAACTTTCCAAACATAGAATTAATATTCCTCTGACCACTTCTTTCACCTACAAAATAAATAAATTTACTACCTTTGTTATAATTATATTTTCCTTTAATATCTTTTTGTAATGTGATAATTGATACTGGTTCTGCCATAGTATAATTGAAATGATTCTTGCCTAACTTTTGAATAATGGAAATTAATTCATCTACATTACCGTTGATTGTTACATAAGATTCTTGATAGCCCATAATATATTCCTCCTGTTTATTTAATTTTATTTATTTACTATACTCCCAATGATGATACTTTATTTCTATCCTATCATCCTCAGTCGCAAATGAATTACCTTCACCTTTTACCATTTTAAAACCAAATTGTTGCTCAATAATTTTGCTAATATAATCATCTTCAGGTTTTTCTACTATATCAAATACTGATATTGCATCACATTCCTTATCAAATAATCTTTTGCCTATTCTATGCAGGTATATAGTTGTTTTAATCATATTATTTCTCCTCTCTATACCCCTTACTAACAGGAGATACATTAGAATTAATAATATCTGATATTTTATTACTTGTAGCATTAAACTTTTCAAGAAATTCGTTTAATTGAGTATCTATTTGATGTTTCGTATAATTCATGGATGATTCTCTGCTCATATTGATTCTCCTTTTATCAATTATTATCATAAATATTATCTTTATCTTGTCTTATCAAATTGAAAATATCCTCTTACTGCTCGTTTAAGTTTACTTTTAATATTTACTTCACTTGGTTCATCTAAATATAAAACATTAAAACTTTCTAATTTAAGTAAATCAAGAATTTGAAAATGTTGACATTCAATTTTATCAATATTTATTTCTTCTAATTTTTCTTTAAACTCTTCAAAAGTTGAAAATTTAAAAATAAAATCATTGAAACCACCTACAGGATAGTAAGTATTGTAAGCAAATAATAAATATCGAAAATTTATCACATCTAATTCCTCCTATTTCATTTTAAAATTATAACTTAATCACGGTTTGGATCTAATTATTGCTTCCCCATCTTCATAACCAGACATATATGAATAATTAAATGCTCTGGCTACTTCACCAACAAGTTTTAAATCTACTCCTGATTCTTTTAGTTTATTGAGAATATCTTTTAAATTAACTTTATCTTTATTGATATTCTCCTGTTTTTCAAATAATTTCATCTAATATTCCTCCTAATTTATTCTTCATCTAATTCCTTAAAATATTCTTTTACAAAATCATACTTATCTTCATACTTCGCTAAGACTATTATTGTTTTTTCTGAAGGCTCTCCACTTGCTCTTATTTCATCTATTAAACATTCTAACAAAATTGCTATTTCTGTATTCATAGTTAATTCTCCTCCTTATTATACAAATTTACTAAACTTACAAATCCTCCTTGTTTGATAACTTAAATTTATACAATAATTCTTCCTTTGTCAAATATAATCTATCTCCATAATTATCTATAACAAAATATTTAGTGCTGTAACCACAATCCTCTTTACCTACAACATATTTCTTCCCTTTAGTTATTAATTCCTTACCATTAGCAGATAGTGTTTCTAATGCTAACACAATTAATACCTCCTATCTTATATTTTACTCTTTATCCATAACCTTAGTCAATACAATTTGACCATTTTCATTAACTTCCATTAATATAGCGTCACCTTCTTCAATGCCTACTTGTTTTCTTATTTCTTTTGCAATGTGAATTCTACCTAAATCATCAAGTTTTCTTATGATTTTATGTGGCAATTTATTGTTCACTTCCTTCCTATTATTATATTTGTATTCTGTTAAAAAGTCAAGATGAATTTTTGATTATTTCTACTTATTTAATTTGATTTAATTAATCTTCCGCATTTGGAATACTCCAACTCAGCACCTTTTCATCATCTATCGGCAATGTGCTATGATAACATGCATACGCTAATATATCTTTATTTTTTTGGGTTAATTCTTTACCTGTCATAGCACTACGAATAATTTCTATAAATATATCTTTTACATTGTTAGGTAGATTTGATAATGCAAATGTTAGGTTAAATGATTTTATTGCGTTCATGTTTATACGCTCCTTTTTTATTATTTACCACCGAATATTGCTAGTAAAATAATGCCAAGTATAATAGCACCCATTTTAATCACTCCTTCTATTATATTAATATTAATGGAAATATTATACCTATTCAAACTTTAATAATAACTTTCTGGCATTATTTTTTTCTCCCTCAGTGGTAGCTTTATCATTAATCATTGCTAATAACTTTTTGCGTTTATCTTCTTTCTTTTTACGCACTACTCTGTCTTTGAATAACGCTTCGTCCCATTCATGAGAAAATATCATTTGAATCAACTCTTTTCTGTGTGGATTAAATATATTTTATTATTTTGTTTATTCTTTAATAATACAATCTGTTTGACTTCGCTAAAGCTACGTCAAAATAATAATTTATATTTATTAATAGATAATAAATTAAATAATATTATGCTGTGTATTATTGATTAATGACAAACCGATCAATAATTAATAGTTATAATACTAAACCGACCATAGATAAATAGAATAATATAAAACATAATAACATTACACTAATAATTTATGGTCGTTATAATTTATGTATATTATATATTTACCATTATTACTTTTAACTTATGGTCGGTTTATATAATCCTGCGTAAGCAGCAAATTGTATTGTTAATTAGTTATTATTTTTCTTTTCTTCCTCTTAACTTTCTTTTCCTCTATTTTCTGTTTCATTTTTTCTTTTTCTTTTTTTGCTTCACCTTTCTCCCATTCTTCATCCATAACTTCTATATTACTTTTATCATAATCTATAAATAATATATTTGATAATTTAACCATATCTTCAGTGTTATTCATAAATGGATTATATTTTTCACTTTCTCTTTTCTCGCCTATAGCAATTGGAGTATCATCAATTTCATCATATTTTTTATTGTATAAACTATCTCTTATTGAATTTACAAATCTATTAACTAATTCAATTTTTATTTTATCTACATTTTCTATTGAAATTATTT
>Ga0209318_1001722_pt1 | contig 12591 bp, 32 predicted proteins | sample RifGroE1_FD_183999 | JGI IMG/M metagenome (GOLD analysis project Ga0209318, IMG submission 183999) | Groundwater microbial communities from Rifle, Colorado, USA - Groundwater E1 (SPAdes) (version 2) | ecosystem: Environmental > Aquatic > Deep subsurface > Groundwater | place: Rifle, Colorado...
CTTTTTAATTTGTTCTTTCATTATTTACACCGTCCTCGGTTTAATTTAACAATACCATTTATCTAAGGCGAGTTTCCTTCTTGTTGGTCTGCCCTTTTCGTCCTTTAAAGGTCCCGACATACCACCCATTCTTGCACAGAAAGACTTTCTTCTTGCCGCTGCTTTAGGGGATTTCTTAGCCGTTTCTTTAGATACAGGAGGTTTAAGATTACTGCCGGGATTTTCCTTTTCGTAGGACTTACGACCTTTTTCGTTTAAACCACCTTTGGGATTTTTACCTTCTTTTCTTGACCATGCAGGAGTTTTCATTTAATCACCGCTGTTCTAAGTTAATTGTTTAAGTAAATATATATATTAGTGTGAATTATTTAACTAAAGTAACGGCATCTACATTTACTGCGGCAGTTTTTCCGTTATCTAGTCTTACCAACAATGTACCGTTATCAAGTTCCATAGGTGTACCTGTGAATTTATCGCCCCTTAGGTTCTCCCATTTTACTCTAATATTGTTTTTCATATTTGACCACCTTTGATAATATAATTTGTGAAGTTTTTGGGATTATAAAAACGCTTATGTAGACGAATAGAGATAGCATAAGGTACGGGTACCAGTCGCCGGAGTCCCACCAATCCATACCGGGGGTATTTGACCCCCACCCCCTCTTTTTGGCGAATATCCTATCTATATACGTGCGTTTGCGCTCCTGCTCGCGTATGCGCTGCGCTCTGTGCGTACAATACAGCGTCGTAACCCTGCGCTTATGAAGGTGGGCAGGTACGGCAAAACGTCCGCGACACATAGACATTGGCCAAAATCGCCAAGAAATACACCTACAAGTAGATAAAATACCATTATGTAGGTGTATTTGGTTGACATAATATTTATTATCGGATCATGGCCTGGTTTTGGGGTAACTAATCGGCTAAAAGTTTTTCCAGTTCTTCGTCGCTCATTTCAGCGATCCGCATGTCTATAGGGCCGCCACCGGGTCCCGAAACTTCCATGGATACGTTCTCCCTGTACTTTTGCGGCAAAGCTCCTTTTGTTGCAAAGATAAGTAACGTATCTGAGTATTTCCGCACTGTTCCGCATTGCTCGCCCTGATAGAATACCGGCTCCAGAACTCCTGTGACAGCTCTGCGCCGGACTTCCTGCTCCAGTCTGTCACAGGCTTGTTTTTCAGCTTCTCGGAACTTTTCTACGTATTCCTGGTTTTCCATCCACTGATAATGAGAAGTCCGGCTAATTCCGGCCAATTCCGCGGCATGAGTAACAGTTCCCACTTCTGCATATGCGGCCAAGAACGCTTCCCTTTTAGCTTGGACAGATTTGTCATGGTCGCTCATAATCAATTCACCTCGATATTTAAAGATATTTCAAGCTATTCTTCGATAAACTGTAATAATTCGTTATCCTCTAGCCATATACGAACGATTGATGTAATAACAGTCATTCTTCCTGTACGCTACACCTGCGCCCGTCAACGCTGACATTCTTCTGTAGAAGTTGCGTTCTGGCATCTTCAGTACGCGAATCAAATCGTCTGCGCTCAGCTTTTCCTTTTTCCGCTTGTCCGTCAATGCTCCATTGTCCCAGTCAATCAGTGGCGACAACTTCACCAGAAATCCCAGATCTGCATCACTCAGTTTTGCGCTCAGTTCTGCCAACTTTTCGTTGTACAGTTTCACGTATCCTGGTTTATTCCCTGTACTACGCTTTTTGGGCGGTTTCTTGTGTTCCCCCTTGTCCCAGAACTCGTAATAGGAATGTTCTATGTCTCTGTCCCTGATACTGATGTGCTCAGACTGTTTATCAGGCGCAAACTCCCTGGTGAAGATGGTTTGCGCGACTGTCGCGTTCACTCCAATTGGGAATATGCCTTGTTCCGGCCTATTCTTCCAATCCTCTGCATACATTTCACCGGTTTCTGTGTCTATCACCTGTACGCGCTTGCGCCCATACCCGAAATCATCGTCGAGGATCAGGCATTTCCGAATCCTTTTCACCAAAACAAAAACAACTCACTTTCGTATATATATACTGCTTTTCACGGTCCAAACCGGCAAACCCTTGTCACTCTAGGGCTAGATGCCATTTTAGTACCTGCCAAATATGGCAGGTAGAAATTAAAACTAAATACATAAAAACAAAACAAAAAGCACCCTCTCAGGTGCTCCGTAAACGATATATCCCTACCTAAAACAGTAGGTTGATGCACAAAAAAACAAGCAGGTATAAAAACCCCACACTACCATTTTACCACGGCCAAAGTCGGATAACAAGCAAAACTTTCCGTTTTCGCCGGTTTTCTTGGGTTTTAAAAACATCAACACATATAATATTGACCCACATATAATAAAAGTGTATACTATAATAGAGGTGATGACATGCAGGCAACAAAACGTGGTAGAGGTAGACCAATGGTCCCGGAATCGGAAAAGGCAAAGAACAGATCCATCAAAATGACTGATGCGGATTGGGATAAAATAAATAGATTAGCCGGCAAGAAAAATCTAACGATAACTGAATTCATACGTCAAAAAGTCCTTCAAGCCCAGTAAATACGGGCTTTTTCTTTTTCTAAAAACTTATAATAAAAGTGTTGACATTAATTAAATTAACGTGTATACTAATAATCAAGAACAGCGAAACACAGCAACACGAAAACAGAATACGAGGAGGAAAACACATGACCAAACAGCTAAAGCGTAAAATCAAGCAGTACACCAAATCGGTAGGGGTAGAAAAAGCTTCCACCCTAAACAGAACCAAAATAGTAGACTTCTGCAACTTCTGCGTATTCCACAATATCAAATTCTAGCCTGCCCGATGAGTCGTAACGGCGACGAAACCTAGTCCACTACGGACTATGGTCGCAGGATAAACTAAATACAAGGGGGATTTTAAGCATGAAAAACACACTAATGAAGCAGTACCGCGAATGGAGAGAAGTAACCGAGGGAATGCTGGCAGACGGATTCAGAGGAACTACGGACTGCGGAGAAAAGTCGGTAAGAGAGGACTTCACCGCTTACGCAGAACTGCCGGAGGAAATAACCTTCGAGGAAATGCTTGAACTGGAAAAAGCATACTAAGTCGAAACCGCTTCGGCGGTCTGCCGGATTGACTACCGGCACTGATGAGACAGTCGAAAAGAATAACAAAAACCCCACAGCGCGAACCGGCGAAACCTGCATACCCGAAAGGGCAGGTCAAGGAGAGCGAACACTGGACCCGAAGGGATATCCGCTAGAGGTGCAGAAAAGGGGAAGCATGGCAGTTTAGGTTTGCGTGAGTACCCATAAGGGAATTGACGTAAATCTAAACTAAAAGGAGATTGATAAGCATGAATAGAAATACGGGAAAAATTAAGGGCTATATATTTGTTGGCAATACGCCAAAAGGAGGTAAATTAACAGAATTTAAAAACATAAAATATATCATTGGCGATCTTGCCTATGATATACACGGAAAAGAAATTGATAAAAATTATATGCTCCCATTATTCGTAGCAGAAGAAAGTTACGCCGAATATGACATAATTATGATGGAGCAATTAAAGGCAATTAGGAATAGCACCTACTCAAAGCTGAACTAACAAGGGGTTAAAGGGGAGGCAGAAACCATGACCAGAACAGAACTGTTAGACCTACTTACAGTTGACGAAACACCGCCAACTTACGAATACCACACCGAGGCAGTTAAAGCCAAAATGGTAGAGTATGGCATTAAAAATTTTACCGATGCGGAACTGGATCGCGTATTCTCAGACGTTGTTGCCCCGAATTTCTGCATCGAAGTAGCGAAACATCTTATTTTCAAGGGTTTAACTATCGAAAAATTATATCAAGGTTAGCGGTTAACCATAAACCGCAGTTTTACCAAAGTTCCCTGCCGGGGGTTTTGGTAAAACTAAAAGGGGGTTAGATTTATGAAAAGAATAGTTAAGAATACCGAGATTACAAAAGCAGTATGCAAGGAAATACCAGAAGCATTATTTAAGGATATACTTGGAACCATCGACATAGGCAGATCAACATATATCGAGAAAATACCAGTGGACGACAATATTATTCAAACCTATATTGATAACTTTAAGCAGGAATACGAGGAAGAATAACACAGCAGGGACACGCGTCCCTTGCCTAAACTCTCCTGTTGGGAGTACAGGGAGGGGATTACCCATAATATGAGGGAGGAACCACAATGATTACAAACACACCTAACAGTCCGATACAGCAGGGCAAAACGCCAACAGGTACAAATACACCTGAACTAAGCAAATACACCGCATTAGTACATTTCCCCGACTTACAGGTAGGCAAAACCCTTGTCCCTGCCGGGGTGGATAGCAAGGAAGTCTGGGGAACTTCGCCGCTAGATGCCTGTCGGTGGATGACAGAACATTTCCGGGCGGCAGAATGGGTGGAGGTACAGAGATAGTCCCACGCTACTCCGAAAAAACATATATTTTTTTTTGCTTGACAGGTGTTACACTATACTATATACTAAGGTGTAACACCAACAGGAGGACAGCACAATGATAGCACAGCACAACACAAGGATTTTCATTACCCTACCTAAAACGCTTGCCGCCAAGTTACGTCAGCAGGCGGCGAAGGAGGGTAAGACGGTAAGCGAGATTGTAGTTAAAAAAATCATGCCGACAGAACCGGCGAAGGAGGAAAAAAGATGAAAACTAAAATAGAAGATTTGCTTTTGAGAAGTTTCGACGTAATCACGGGGGAGAGTCACGGTAAGGACGGTGTTGACTACCTATTTAAGCGCACCGGATCAAAACAGGTACGTATAATTCGCCAAGAGGCATACACTAAGGACGTTCCGCAAATCATGTCCTTGAGCGAAGCTAAGGATACATACGAGGATTTGATTGGTGGCGGTGAGTCTGGCTACTATCCGCATGAGGTTATTTTCGGAGATGCGGATAGGTTTTTCGGGGAGGTATAGCAGGGTTTAGTCCCCTGCCGAGCATCCACAGGGCGTTGGGTAGGGGATTAAAAGCTAAGGGAGGGATTTTAAGTGACACGTAAAAAACAGCGCACAGCCAAAGCTAAAACTTTACGTCGCATAGTAAAGGGAATTACGCTCCCACAGTCAGTTCAGTTGATTAAAGTTATGAGCAACGAACTGGATTTCATTTCGTTGCTCGGGGGCTTTGGTTTTACCATGGATTATGTAGTAACCGGTCATTGCCCGTCAGATGGCGCACCTGAAGGGTATTACGCCGTAACTAAAAACAACATCCGGGCAGGCAAAATCCCGTTTAACTGCTGCGGGATCTATGTTGAGGAGGTGAGGGCGTGAAACGCAAAGCAAGATCTCGCTCAAAGAAACAAATGCGCAAAGGATACCGCCTAGCTTTCAAGAGCGGCGAACATGCGAAAGTTATCTCGTGCGAAGTTGTTCGTTGCACAGAAGAGGAAAAAATTACTTGTGGAAATTTTAGTAATCCCAATCTTCTTCATTTTTGCAAGGGCAGGGGGTTTGAAACACTGCCTCCGATTAAACCGCCAATTTTCAACGAGGTGAAAAAAGTTAGTTGCACACGCGTTGCGGGGTTATCTCACCACTCCGGCGAGTATGACCTATATATGGAAAAGCTCCATGTTGAATTCTCCGTCAAACAAAAATCCACTAATGATTGCAATATTGGTGGTGGGGTGAACGATTTTATAGCTTTTGTTCGCGAGGACGACACTGAATACCTCGCATGGGGAGAGAAACCGCCGCGCACAGTCGTTAGTTGTAGTATTTTGTACCACAGTCGCTCAGGAAGTTACCAGTTCGACCTCCTTAGAAATGAGGAGTACGTTCAAAACGAACTTTTCACAGAAGAGGAGGTAGAAAAAATCTGCGAGATTCTTGAAAGTATCCGTGATTAGTCTTTCGTTATCTCCTGCGAGTCAGGGGATGCCGAAGGATTATAAAATAATAGCCGGCCGGGGCTAAAAATACCGGCCATGAAGGAGGAAGTTATGAATATAATTAACCTTACCCCGCACGACGTAAAGTTATTTCACAAAGGGCAAGAGTTTACTTTCCCTAAGACTGGGACAGTTGCCCGCGTAGCGTCCAAATCCGAATTTTCCCATACCGTCAATGGTCTGCCTGTACATAAAACCATTTACGGAGAAGTAGAAAATTTGCCGGAACATCAAGAAGGAGTTATCTATATAGTTGCTTTATTAGTTGCTCAGGTTCTAGCTGGAACCAGAACAGACATTGTTTGCCCCGACACTGGACCAGATTCAGCAGTACGGGACGAAAAAGGACTGATAGCAGGAGTTAGGAGGTTTATGCTTCCGTAGTCCCACCCGGTTCACGGCACCCGGACAAAAGCCGCCTACCAGAAAAATAATAAAGGGAGGAATTTTAATGTCAGAAGAATACATTTATCCTCGTTGCTCGGAATGTGCTTGTTGGGATTATTCAGCAGGGGAAGGCTATTGTAAAAGTCCACAATGTGAAATTATGCCAGAAGGAAAAGGGACAGAAGTATTTCCTGGTAAAATTGCTCAGGAAGTATGGAATAACCAGGGTAAAGCTGATGTATGGGGAGAAATACCTGTATTTGATTTTGAGAAACGGATTGTTAGATGTGCGGAGACTTACGAAGAAGCAATGGGCATCTAGCCGCCTCCGGGCGGTTTATTTTTTACCCATACACACATTAAAAAGCAGGGGTTTTCTCCCCTGCTCACCTCAACAATCCTCTTTTGACAGCCAACCCCTGCCCCCTTTCCAAAATTCCCTGCCAGCGGTTATAAACCGTTTTCACATTTACCCCGAGTTCCCTAGCAATTCTCTCTTTAACCGAATTGCCCTTGATATGATCCCTGTGCGTCCTCTTCAATCTTAGTAGCAACTTATCATCATCGTTCAAACCTGATACCAATTCATCGACTACCCGCAACCATGTTCCTGTTGCCGCCAACGATGCCAACGCGATCCCTGCACTAGCTGTTTTATTACCGACACTGCTACCGCGAGGCATACCATCGGAGGGCGGGGGAGAGTTTTCCAATATCCTCTCCCTGTCTTGCTCGTACTGCTGTCTAATCTCGAAATAGTTGATTAGATAGTTGGCGACTATTTGTTTTTCCTGCCGGAATACATCTTCGCGAGGTTTTCTCATTTACGTCCTCCCTTTTTCTTAGCTTCTACAAACTTAGGAGGGTCCGGTATGTCTACCCACCAATTCGGCACATAAACCATTTTCCCGTCAACATTCTTAAAGTTAATCGGAACCTGCTCGCTAATCAAGCGAGGATCGGGTCCGACTACTTTCTTTAGCTTACTGTTCGACATTGCTCGTAAACTCCGCATCATCATTTCTAGCAATAAAAGTCAGCGACACAATAAACATCCCGACCATACAGCCAACAAATAGACCAACAGCTAGACCTAAACCAAACATCATGCCTCAACTCCCTGCCTTTTTCTCTGTCCCGACCAAAGGTTTGCTCTAGTCCTATGTAGTTGGTTGCGGCAAAAGATGTGCTTATCGGAAAACTTCTTCTTAGAGAAAAGCATTTGCGTTTGATAAAATCTTTTATTTTCTTCCCAATCAATTCTTTCACTTCTTAATTCTTCCTCATATTCGGCCAATTCCAACCCCTTAAGTTCTTGCATCATTTCAGCATACTCTCTATAATGCAACATCAAACCCCCTTAACTAGATAAGGTCTAACCGCCCTCAAAACTAAATACTGCGGTATGTGCGGCAATTTCTCCTGCACATAATTCATCCGGGTGGAATTATCCTTCATCCCGGCCAACTTTTCCCGGTTGAGGTTGCAGAAAATTATAAACTCGTCGGTTAATTGGCGTTCAATTTCCTGTTTAATTCTCATTTTCTAATACCAAATACCGAAACAAAAAGATAATAAATAATGGGAGCAATAATGATGAAGCCGGCCACTCTATGCTTTTTATCTTCATCGATCAAACATTCCTGCACGATACTAGCAATCATAACTAACAGAGAATACCAACCCAATATCTTAAATAGCAAAATATCAATCTCCCTTCTTCTTCCGCCTTTTCTTGACCTCCGACTTGCCATGCAGAGCGTCAATTACTTCTTGCTGATACGCGGTCAGATTGTCCGTATACCCCATATAAGCAAGTCCGATATATACCAGTACCGCCGCGTCAGTTTCGTCGTTTGTACGGCACTCTATGCCCCATTTCTTATATGCGGCAACTGCTATTTCTTCCTTACTTGCATTTCCTTTTCCGGTTGCAAATTTCTTTAATTGGGTAGGTGCTACTTCTAATACTTTAAGGTTATTTTCGGCAAGCATAACCCGAAGAACGCCGCCTAACTCACCTACTTGATGCGCTTGATTCGGACTGGCATATGAATAACCCTCTATTAAAACTAAGTCGGCACCAAACACTGATTTATAAACTTCTTCCTTTATCTCAATTAAGCGGTCAGTTCCCTTTTTATTGCTATTTATGGATCTAGTAGAAACAGCATTATCTAATTCACCATAAATAGTTGCCGCTATTCCTGTGCTTGTAAGGGACGCATCAATACCAACGATCTTCTTTCCCGGCACTTGTCCGTTTTCTTGATTATTCATTAACACCCTCCAATATCCATAAACCCATCTCTTTTCCACCTCGGATGTTCCATATTTGGCTCAAAGTGGCGGCAAGATTTAAAGTATCCGTTCTTATTTAGACAATTTTTTCGCATAACTCTCTGCCACCCCATTTTTCCGGGGTGAAGTCTTGATAGACACCACCCGCAATGAGGTTGTTTCTTCTTTCGTCTGCGCTTAGCCATTAGTAACGCCCTTCTTACTATTAAGCAAAAATTCGCTAACTTTCTGCGGACTTAGGCCAATATTATTTGCTATCACAGCAGCAGAATTACCTCTACTGTGCAAAGCAGAAATCTGCTGTTTTCGGTAGTCGGATATAACAAGACGCTCCGACATGTCGCCGCCTTTTCCATACTCGCAGGCATAAGCGTTAATGAATTTCATTATGTCAACTTCCAAACCTGCCTCGCCTGCTTTGCGGTTAGTAGTTGTTAGTGCTCTAAGGAAATGTTCTGCCCTAACCTGCTGCCCGGCATCAAGAACCTTTTTAAACGATACTCCGCCAAATTTAAACTTTACCCTGTCCTTTATTTTAGGATTCTGCATACATAACCTTTTATTGGAGATCGAAAAGTATTCTCTCTCGTAACCTGCCTCCCGAAGAATTTTTCTCAGCACAGCAGGAGTTTTGTCAGGGTTCTCGCGGACTATAGCGGTTTCCTCTGCGCTCCAGGGAACTCCTTTAGGCATAAAATCAACTCCCTTTTTCTGTTCTCCCTCCCAGTAATTGCACCATAACGATCTTAGTAGTAAGCGCATAGTCGGCATAACATTTCACACATTTTACGGTTGTCGTGCCTGCGCTGTATACATTTGACCAATTTTCCTGACCGCACCCACACTTCCATTTTGCGATCATAGAATTATCCTCTCGCATTTATTGGTCCCGTCCTTATAACACTCGCAAGGTATTATTTTTCCGTCTGATTTTACAACCAACTTGTCCGTACCGGCGGTACACTCTAGGTTGCTATTAAACGGACTTCCCAGCCTTACCAAATCACCGTATTTTTCTTTAATTCTATATACTTCGCCGTAATCGGTAGGAAGCAAGAATTGATTGTCGGTACATCTGCCCTGGTTAACTAACTTCAAAATACTAACTTTAGGTATCCCATTTCTAGTCAAATATTTAACCGTATCCCCTAACGTCTGCATCGTTATCGACATTGGCACTATGTGAGCCTCAACATTAAATCCCATGAGGATAGTATTAAGCATAGAGTGCCTAGTATAGTCAAACGACTTTTGTTGAGCAATGAAGTCAAATAGTTTTTGGTGACAGGAATTAAAGCTGAATATAATTTTGTCTACCTCACAACACTTTAACTCGGCAAGTAAATCAAGAAACCCAGGCGCATTGCCGCTTGTGTAAATCTTAATTTTACATTTTTCTTGTTTTAGCCAATCAACTAATTCCCTTAATCTCGGATATAAAAACGGTTCTCCTCCTGATAAATTAACCCACTCAGGATTATACTTCTTAATAATTTGTATAACCTTATCTATTTCAAGGTAGTCACTTTTAAATATCCCTGCCTTACTGGAACAATACAAGCAGTTATTGTAGCAGCGATTGGTTAATTCTAAAGTTATTTCTTTCATTCAAGATAACCTCGCCTAATCATCTTCTCCCAGTGCAATTCCTCGGCAACAATTGGATAATCACATAGATTAAAAACCAATTCTATCGCCGCCTGCGCAACGTCCATTGCTTCTTCGATTACTTTTTCTTTTATGTCAACAGGAATACCCTTGCGCTTGCCGTTCTCTCCGGTCAACTGTCCCAATCTCTCAGACAATTCCCCGACTTCCTCGGCAATTTGCATAAATTGCTGTATGGGAGATTTATATAAACCCTCTTTGAGTTTCGGTAGTTTTATGGTTTTTGTTGGCATCAATCAGTTACCTCCGAGCCAGAAATATCTAGCAAAGCATCATCCGATACATAGTGTTTTAGGTTTTCCGCCCTGCATTCTATTGCTTCGCCGCAGGAAAGAGAGCATCCGTCCATAAATCGGTTATCTCTATTGCCGCAGGTAAAGCATCCTCTCAATAGGGACTTATCCGATTCACTGGTCTGCTCAGGTTCATCCTTTTCCCAAAAACAATAGCCGCTGGCCTTACAGAGTTTTCTATGTGCATCCATAAGCTGACAACAATCGTTTAGCCAGTTGTTACAGCTATCACATGACTTCAACGCCACCGTCTCGCAATCACCACATACCCTATCTTTCGACTTACTTAACTCTACCCCGGCCAAGATATGTGCATAGTCGGAAACTTTTTTCAAATCATCAAGTTTTCGAGTGTGCTTAAACCTGCTGGCATACTTGATAATATTAATCAAGCAGAAGTCCTCTATCATGCCGTTGGCTATGGCATATTCGATAGGGTTAATACCGTTTTCCCGGTAGTGTTGCGATCCGTCAGTTTGGCAGTATTCCCTACCTAATTTGCGTACATCGTGTATTGACATTATTCATCTCCCCTTTCCTTACTACCACCACTAATACCAATAAAAGCAGGTATAAATAACGCCCATAAACAGTTAGGGTTATGCGTTAAATGTAGTCCGGTAGCAACGCAAGCACCAACACTAATCCATGCTATCGAAAGTGTTACGAATGGATTCATCAGTCAATCACCCCTTCGTCTGGATTTTCTTTGATGATCGGGTCTTGCTTGGTATCGCTCAACCTCAACGCCGCCCCGCCTAAGCACGTTAAGACCATTGCCGGGGTAGTCGCCTTTGTAGATAACTTTCTTGATTCCGACAGACACTATTACGTGAGCACATATATTACATGGGGGGCATGTTACGTAAAGCGTTGCTCCTTTTGTTTGAATTTTATATTCAATGGCGTTTATGATTACGGCTATTTCAGCATGAACAATACGACATAATTCAAGTCTTTCTCCACTTAAAACTCCCATCTTGCGACGCAAACATTGACCTTCTTTTTTACAACCAGGTAACTTGTCGCTTACTTGGTTATATGAAGCACACCAATTATCATTAATATCTACGATACAAGCACCTACTTGACGAGATAGACAATCACTAATAGATGCGTTAATCTCTGCTTCTTTCATATAATCCATGATTAAACCTCCTGCACAATACTGGCATAGTGCTTTGCCGGAAAACTTCTGTCATAATCCACATCAGCGAACAAAGCAAAGAGGCACTCCTGGAATTTCAATAATAGAGGTATAGAGACTTGCCTCATTTGTGGATGTGCCTTTGCTGAGCATCTTAACTTGAAAAAGTGCCTCCACTCCCGCATATTGAAAGTTACCACTATCTCAGTTTTAAGACTGTTTGGCAGGACTGACCTTGCCTCTTGTGCAGTAGATTCTTTATCAATCAAACTCAAATATCTGTGTTCGGCAGAATGACACGTCCTTGACCAGTGACTGTATTTTTCTGTTCCCTGATCATAAAAGAAAGGCTTAATGACAGTTATTTCTTCGCCAAACTTTTCCTTGCCATAGTTGCAATACCTTGTAGACTCCTGCGAATAACTGCCTATCCTGTGCCGCACAATCTCATGCGTTACGCCACGGTCACAGGTAATAATTACTGTAACTTTTTCATGCTCGATAACTGACTCGTGACCTGACTTAATGATGCCGGCAACAAACTTTTCAGCACTATTAGGAGTAATCAAGTCCTCCGATTTATAGCAAATACGCCCGTAACGCTCAATATTCTGCACCTTTACTACATCAAGTTCATTTTTAGGAATAACTACAAACGGTTTAATTATTTTCAATTATTTCTCCACCTTCTTCTTCGGCAAATTTTTCTTGGCAGCACTTTTAAACTCGTCGTAAAGTTTCTGCCGGTCCTGTTTTGGCCTACTTATTTTGCGCCCCATAGTCCCTCCCATATTCAGTCTAATTATACCGCAAACGGTAGATCATTTCCTGCCAATCCACCGGCAAAAT
>Ga0209318_1001726_pt1 | contig 12574 bp, 15 predicted proteins | sample RifGroE1_FD_183999 | JGI IMG/M metagenome (GOLD analysis project Ga0209318, IMG submission 183999) | Groundwater microbial communities from Rifle, Colorado, USA - Groundwater E1 (SPAdes) (version 2) | ecosystem: Environmental > Aquatic > Deep subsurface > Groundwater | place: Rifle, Colorado...
AAATTCGTTTATATCGTAATCGGTGCTAAATGGAATAGGAATTGCTTTAAACATCTTCTTCGCATTAGCACCAAACATTTCAATTCGTGCATCATCTGATAAAGGTTGAACATTCATTGTATAAGCAATCGGTGTAGCAAATACTTTAATCTGTTCTCCTTCTGTGATAGTTGTGGAACTGAACTTGGCTATGTAAACTGACTTTCTCCAACTTGTAATCGGTGTTATTGCCATTTGCTCAACCTAATATAACGCTTTCGCTTTTGGTGTAAGTTCGTTTAATAGTCCAAGACTAATACCATTCTCAATATCTTTATAGGAGATAGATAATCCATTTTCACTATACGAAGCAACGATCTCGCTGCCTAACGCTTGATACATTTGTTGAACTGCTTGAACAATCCAATAATTGTATTTAGTCGCTAAAACAAGAGAATCAAAATCTTCTTCAAAAGGGTAGATAGTTCTTAACGCTTTGTCAATCGCAATCGAAATAAGCAAGTTTAACAAACTGTCTTTACTCGTATCTGTTATGCCTAACAATATCTTAATTTGACTTAATATCATCTTCGCTACCACCTTTCGCTAACTTCTTCAACTTCTTTCTCTCGTTTACTTCGTGCCAGAACTCTTTGCTTCTTTCGTCTACTTTCTTCCAACCTGCTTCTCTATAACGCTTTAAATCAATAGGTGGAATGGAAATTACCACTCCACCTTTTTTGACCTTCATTTAATTAGATTAAGAACCAGCAGAATAAGTATCGCCAGAGTAGAAAATCAAATCTTCGGCTAATGCTTTTGTGCCATAAGAATAGAATAAACTCATAGCGAAGTCATTAGACAAATCAATCTTTTCTAACGAATAAGCATCTGCAAATAATACAGGTTGTCCAATTGAACCAAAACGCATAGCGAACGCATCAACGACTTGTCCACTTGCTTTTGGCAAATGCATTGAAACATATACAGGAACTCCATGATATAGACCAACTGCACCTTTACCATAAGCGTTATCGGTAGCAGGCATATCGTCAATTAACAAACGCAAAGCGGAATGAACAGCAGGAGTTACAACAACTGCAACTTCGGTTCTTTCAACTCCATCAACAAATGCGTTAGATACGGATTCAACTGCAACGATCATTTCTTCAATCTTGCCATCCCAAGTGGTGGCGGTATGAGAAACTTCTGTCCCTGCAACATATGCTTCTGTGAAGAACGCTGTGTCCAATTCACGCTTCAAAGTCATAGGGTGATTGATTGCTCTTTGAGCAGCGATATCTTTTACAGGGTGTGCAACGATATCTTTCTTTGTAATTTCTTCTACGATTTCTCTGTCTTGGTCTAACGAAATGATAATAGGTTTAGCATTGATTGTCTGACCAGCACCAGCGGCACGAGCAGTTCCATATGCTTGTGATACCGCATTTTCAAATCTACGGAACTCAACTGTTCCCGCTTCTGGATTGCCAGAATAAATAGGATTCTTTAAGAATACTGAAACAGCACTCTTTTCAACATTAGCAAATGTCGCGCCATATACTTCGGCTAACTCATCGGCTGTTGAACCATTTTCTAATTTAATACTTAAAGCATCAATTCTTGCCATAATTTTTAATCTCTCTTTCCACGCATATCAGCGTTTAACTTTGTTATAAAGTAAATTTTTTAACTGTTTTGTTAGTGGTAGAATCGGTATCAGACTTATCAGGTTGTCTTGTTTGATTTAGCAAACTTTCTTTTGTTCTGTTTGCGGTGTTTTCTTTTTCTTTACCTAATACTGAAATAAACTTGTTTACTGTTGCCATTGTGCGTTCTTTGTCATTACTGACAATTTGCTCTAATAGGTCTGCGTAAACATCAGAAGTGAACCCTGCATTTACAAACGATCTTTCGGCATCAACTTTATTAAGTTTGATTTCTAACTCTGTTTGTAATGCTTTTGTCTTTTCAAGTTCGTGTTGTGCGACTTGCTCTTTGTCCATATTTGCTAATTTAGTCTTTTCTAAATCGGCTTGAAGTTCTGCGAGTTTGTTTTTAACTTTTGCATATTCTTCTTTTGGAATAAAAGTTTCGCCAACTTCTTTCTGAATTTGTTTTACCTTTTCTTCATCTCCAACTACTTCAATCAATTTTTCATTTAATCCCATATTCATATACCTGACCTTTCTCGGCTTTTAGATGTGCCACATCGTTTGAAAGTCCTATTTAGCCATAGGTGGCAAATTCGTTTACTTGTGTCGCTTTGTCCAAGATACTTGCACCATTCTTGCCCTTGCTCGTTTCGCTACAAGTAATTTATGTTGTCAATATTGCTATTGAGAAACAACCTTATTCGTATCATCTGTATTCAAATTCGCTTTAACTTCTTCTTTCTTCCAAAAATCTTCGCCAAAGTATGCCTTTGATTGATTAACAACTTCGTTAGAATCGCTAAACAATCCGATTACATTAAATGCAACTTCTGGTGCAACTTGTGCTGTCATAAGGTTAATCAATGCCTGTGCCTTGACAAGTAAGTTATCACTCTTATTACGAGTAAACTTAATTTCCATATCGCTAATGTTTAATTGCTTAATTCCTGTGAAATTCTTATTCTTGCAAATATTGATTGCAATATTTAACATTTGCTTTTCACTTAACTTAAATGAAAGTTCATCTTGTTTTGCCCTTTCATCTGCCATAATCCAACCTTCGCCAATTAACCTTGCCTGTCCTGTGTCGCCACTTGACGATTTATCTGTCATTTTAGGCACTCCTGCAATAGTTAGCATATTGTTATAAACTCTGTCATACAATATCTTTGTTTCGCTATGTTGAAGTTGATTTACGATTGACTTAATATCTGCCTTTGAATTAGGACTATCTGCTATCGTTTTTAATTTGACAGCACCAGCAGCAACCATTTCTTTAAATTGAGTTGTGTCAATGTCAAGGTTCATGAAGATTAACAGAGATTGAATAAATTGCTCAATGCCATCAATGTCATTAGATGAAATCTTATTTAGAGTATCAAGTGAAGATTTAACTAATTCAATTAAACCCATTCTTGATTTATTCAACGGATACTCAATGATAGGAATATAACCTAACCAATTTATAGTGTTATTCTCAATCGTTTCAGGCACGAAATCAATTTTAAGTTGAGTGCCACTATCCATCATTTTAGTCTTGTATGTATATATTCTCTTTTTAGTGTAAACAGTTAGAATATAATATACTTTATTTTGTGAGTAATCATTTTTCGTAGTAATATAGAAAGCAAATAGTGGAGTATTTTTATAATCATTTGAATAGACAATAGCAGTATCTTTTGGATTAGCGTTATAGATAACAAATGGAGTTGTTTCACTCTTTTCAGGGAATATCATGCGATATGAAGTTCCTGTTATGTATCTATCTTCGGCTAAATCAATCTTATCTATTTCGTCTTTCCAATCTAATCCGTTTTGAACATATTGAATTGGCGATCCAAATACATATGACTTCTTAAACTCTACGATATGATAAGCACTATTCTCCACAACTTTATTATTTATATCTTCTCTAACTAACTTAACTTTATTTAGAATATCTTGATTGCCACGATAATATCCGTAAAGGTAATCTATCTGTTGTGCATTTCTAAAATGTATTGGCAAAATCAATTCTAATACAGTTTTTATATTTTCAGGTGTAAGTTCGTTTTCTTCTAATGATGTTCTCAATACAGTTCTGCCAAACAAATCACTCATAGTAAATCCTGTTGCATTAGAATTTACTCCAATTTTTGCCATTACTTTACCACCTTTCACTTTATCGCTTTATTACTTTACTTGCATAAAGTATTCATACACATTAAATATAACATACGCATATCGTTATTAGCAAATGTCCACTACCATGTTGGCGATTTACCATTTAATCATAACACACGATATACTCAATACGCAAATATAGGATATAAAAAAGAACTATTACAGTTCTTTTCTATACCCATCAAGGGCTGTTCTTATAAAATTATTATATCACACTATTAATCAAAACTTATTTTTCCCAACAAACTTTCCGCCAATTTCAATATCAACGCATTTTTCCGTTTCACTTAATGATTTAATCTTTTCTAATATAATTTCGTTAAGAAAAAATACTTCAATATCGCATAAACCACTTTCTTTAATTGATTTTGACAAACACTCCAATATTTTAATTTGTCTTGTGTTTTTTCCTTCTATATATGCCATTTATTCTCCTTTATTGCTTAAAATTACTATGCTTTACTGTGCTTTACTGTGCTTTACCGCAACTCACACTTCTAATTGTATCAATGGTTTTACCCAAATCATTCATGACATAAACTTCATCATATGCCATTAAATTAAACCCTATCATTTCTTGATCTATTCCATTTAATTTAAAATTAAAATTTAACATATAATCAACTAAGTCAATTTCTGTCGTTGCATGTAATATCTCATAATGCGTGACCCCTTCAAATACTTGTGTTTGTCTAACAATGCGATTGTGTTCTCCATCACGAACTGGCGTTTGTCTGTCTATTGGAAAATATTCTAACTTATGCACTAATTTTATAATCATATCTATCTCTCTTTCTGTCTATCTAACACTTTCGTGTAATGACTATATTGTGCGGTCAATATTTTTGTTTTCTGGTATTGGCTAAACCGCAAAGTTCCATCATCGTTTGGTAGCGAACCAACCTCAATTACAATTATAATCATATAAATCATAATGTCAAGTAAAATGTAATAAAAAATAAAAAAGCCCTATCATATCCAATCCGTAGCAGGATTATAAATACAATAGAGTTTTCTTACGCAGGCAGTTCGCTTATGATATTGCTACATATCAAGTCCGATAACTGTCGCTAATACAATTATAATATAATATCGTTTTGCTAATGTCAACCAAACGATAATGTTATAATCCTATTCTTCTTCTGTCTATCGGTTCTATTGTATTTTTCTTATTGCCATCTTCTATTACTTCTGCTACATATAACGCTAAACTATCGGGTGCGTCATCGTTTTTATTAGCATAGTCAAATGAATATGAAGTGAAAGCACTCATAGCCCTGCCATAATCTGAATTAGGACTTGCCATACCTTTTTTCTTGAATAGCAATCTTCTGCACACTAATCCACGCATATCCTTAATTCTAACTTCTTTATTTTTTGTATTATACTTTTCTTTGATAATACAATCATGATAACCAACTTCTTTTAACTTCATTTCTAATATGCTCTTTAATGATGTGTCTGTATTATTTTCTATGACAAGTAATATGATATGATGTTCAATAATTTTAGATATAATATCGTCATACGCTTCTGTCATAGCAACTTTCTTGTAAAACCAATCTATGACATAATGATCTATTCCATCTCCACTTGCTCTACATATCGGCATTGAGATATTGTCTTTGCCTTTACGAGTGGGGTCTAATACTGCAAAACAATATTTATTCAATTCTTCTGGTAATTCACTATATTGTCTTAAATTGTCATAAGCAAATTCTAATCCACTTGGTGCAATAGGATTTTGTTGATATACACACGCAAATAGAAATGGATCAGTTTGTTCACGCAACATCAACGCTTGTTTAGTTGAAGTAACTGCTTCACAAGTTGATTTATCATTTTCATCAAGTAAAGGAACTCTTATAGAAACAAATGAACCATCAGCACTTTCCCACGCATAAGGAAACCTTTTAGATTGTATCAATTCGCTACTTTGGCTTTCTAACTGTGTAATCATATTTAGTAAGTCAAATGGATTCCACATTGTGCCTAAAAATATGAACTTGACATTATCATCATCTTTACGATTAAGCCACTCTGTTAAATATTGTTGCCAAATCTTCTTATGTAAATCATCGTTATTTGCTTCTTCTAACCCTTTTGTAATATCGTCAAATATAATATCTGACTTTGCTCTTGTGCCAACTAACTGTCCATCACGAGTTCTTATAAAATGATTAGTTGTTAAATCTGAACCTTTAATTTTCCAATCTGAATCCTTTTCTTTTTCAAAAGGTCTATTGTGATATAAATTAAATATAGGGAATACTTCGGCAAATGTATCACTTTGAATTAAATCTTTAATTGACCTTGAAAATCCATTAAGCAAATTATCTCCACAAGATATTCTCAAAATAGATGAATTTATATTCATGCCAAATCGCCACGCAGTATAGTAATTGCCACAAAACGATTTTCCATACGATGGCGGGAGTGATATGGATATTTTCTTCATATTATCATCTAACGCAACTTTGTTTAAGTAATACAATAACATATCCATAACTTCCCTGCGCTTTACATATACTTGATTAGCGGTAGGTCTGTCCCACTCCATAAAATCGCAAAAGTGTGTCAAACTTCTTCTTCCACAAAATGCGTATGTATTGCGATAAATTGTATATACTAATCGAACATCACTTTCGCCAACCTTTGGACTTGATAACATTTTTTGAAGTAAAGGTAGCAAATGCTCTATCGCATATTTTACAGACCATCGCTTATCTTCTTCATTGTTAGAAGTGTCAAATAACCCCACGAGAAGTTGATATTGCGTTTTAGCCAACTCAATACTATCTTCTAGTGTTCTAACTTGTTTCTTGTCAAATATCTCTGTAATCGCTTCTATGGGCTTTTTATAGTCATTTAACTCTTGCATCTTTAAACCTATATTTACCAAGTTGTTCAAAAAAAATCGGTTTCCTTTCAAACAAATATCCTTTCAATATTTCATAATCACAATAATAGTGTTCAAATTTAAATTTATACTTACATTTTAAATATCCGTTTATAATCTTAAAATGTTTTGATGCGAAAATATAATTTGAAATTCCATAATGAATAACAATTTTTCTTTTAGGAACTATAATAAAAAATGGAGAAAGTTTATCAAATCCTTTTTTATTAGTTGATACGAAAACAAAATTTTCTCTAACTTCGCACACAAACCAACCATATTTTTCCATTCTATTTATATGATATTTTTTATTATATTGCATTTAAATACTCCGTTATTACATCTACTGCACTTTGTGTCGCTACACCTTTATAGGGATATAAAGCATTAACAATTCCATCACGAAGTTCCCTATAATGTTCTGGATTAGCAAGTTCGTTTAATATCGCTTGTTTCAAGTCGCAAGGTCTATCAACTTGAACTCCACATATGTATCTCCAAAATCTAATTCCTGTATCTTTATGTTTATCGTATAAAGGGCAATTAAGCACTATGACAGGTTTACCTGTATTTATAAATTCATACATTGAAGATGAATTATCATTAACATATATATCAGCAATTTCCATAACTTCATTTAAATCTGAATAATATTTAATTCCATATGCTTGTAATTCAAGTTCATTTCTTCGTGGGTGTCCATGTGCAATCAATGTAAATTCTTCACATTTTGCTAATTGTCCTATCACATTTTTATAATAGTAATATGCAGAACGAGTATTATTGCATACCATACAATCCCAATGAAAAGATATACACACGATAGGCTTACGATTATTAGGTCTAAATTCAAGTTCTTTTACATTGTCCATTTTAGGAGTGCCTATGATAACATTTTTAGCATTAGGATAAGCAAGTTTGTTTGTGTTATTAGAAAGTAAATGTTGATTTAAGAATAGCACAACTCTTTCTTTTCCACTTCCACCTACATACGCAGGGTGTCCATTTCCGTAATTATGCCCTATGCCATGCTCTCCAAAAATAACTTTACCTTTTGTCTTTTGATAGTCTTTATAACTTGCTACTAATGTTAAATTATCATTAGGAAAGCCAATTTGAAAATCACTTCTATCTAATAATTGTCTTTTAGTCAATACTTCTAACGATACATAAAATACACCTTTATACTTAATAGGTAATTTATTCCAAATAGGAACTATGTGGTCGAAATAGTGAATTTCTGATGCGTAAAAGTCAATTTTATTCATTTTCTATAAAATATACCAATTTGCCATCATGCCAACTGTCAAAACCCAAAATAAATTGATCGTAAGCAGTAGCATATTTATTGAAAATTACTTGTTTACCTAAAATATGTGATTCTTCGCTAACTAAACCATATAATTCTGCATCTGACAAGCATAAAATATAGTTTGCTTTCTTAATATATGGGTAAGGATTTTCCTTTTCTCCTAAAAATACTACTTTTTGATGTAATCCCTTTTCTAAACTTGTCTTAATATTCTCATTTCTCTCTTGCGTAACTCCACCCACGATGAATAATCGGCTATTTTCTCTGTAATGGCGAATCATAAAGTCAATCATTCGTCTAAAACCCTTTTCTGGACTAATTCTCGAAACTACAAGGTAAACAGTTTCATCTTTTTTACTAAATTCATCAATTTTTTCATTAGATAATTCTAAAATATAGTCAACATCAAGTGGATTTCCTAAAATTAAAGGTTCTTTTATGCCTAATTTAACTAAATTATCGTAATGCCACTTACTTTGACACACAACTTTTGATGTAGGCAATATTTTATCAACATTTTGAACTAAATTAGAATAAAAGGAATGAATAATCTTATTGCTCTTGATTAAAGGCAACTCAATTTCATTCCTTGATGTGTTGATTAAAACATCACACTCAAATCCATCTTCATACTTTATAAATGTAAAGTATTCTGACATTTTATTTTCCATTTTTTCCGTCTGTGCGTTAGATACTTTTGAGATAGCGAATAATTTATGTCCATCAAGCGAAAGCAGTTTACCTAAATGATAAACTGCGTTTTCCATTCCGCCAGTGAACCACCCTACTGTGTAGAACGCTATTTTCATATATATCTCTTGCCACTTCTCTCGATAGGTGGCTTAACTTCGCTTAAACTTCCTTCTCGCAAATAACGATAATAATAAATTATCTTGTGAATATAACCTTGTCGCATACCATTCTTGATTGTTGCGTTAGTGAATACCATATCTTCTGTGCGTTCTCTTGTTTCATCAAATCTTTCAGTATGTATTCTGCGATTATAAACATAACTCCAAACAGAACAATTCCAACTTGGCAATTTATTAGCAATATAATCTTCTTCTCTTGCATTAAACATATGCCAACTCAATCTATAAAAGTCTTTATTGCTCTTAATTGCTTCTAAAATATTCTCTATATATGCAACATCAACATAATCATCACTATCAATGTAAGCAATAAAATCGCCTATGCACATATCAAATCCCTTGTTTCTTGCATAACTCAATCCCCTATTAGTATGATAGGTTATAATCGTAACATTTTTATCTTTATACTTATCTACAACTTTGTTTATTTTGCTCAATGTCTTATCTGTTGAACCGTCATTTATAATAATAAGTTCTGTTTCATCAGTTAAAATAGGCACAATAGAGTTAAGGCATTCTTCTATGTATTTTTCTGTGTTATACGCTGGAATTATAATTGATAATTTCATATCGTTCTCCCTTGCCCTAATTTAACTTCTGTTATGCTGCCTTTTCTCATATAACGATAATAATACATTATTTCCTTGATATGTCCACAAGTCATTGTTGAATTGATATTTTCATCAAGAAACTTACGATCTTCTCCCCACTCCAATTCTTCATCAAACAAATGGTCTATCTTATCACGCTTAATTACTCTACTCCAAACTGTGTTATTCCATTTAGGTAATCTCTTGCTATCATATCTAACATATGTATCACCCAAACTTGCCCAACTTAACACATAATAATCTTTATTTGTTAGGCAATTTTTCAATAATACTTTTACATAATCGCTACTCACAAAATCATCTCCATCTATGAAAGCGACATAATCGCCTGTTGCTAATTCCAACCCTTTATTACGAGCATTACTTACTCCGCGATTTTCAAAGTTTATCCAAGTCTTAAAATCATATTTTTGTAGATAATCTCCTACAATAGCCATTGTTAAATCACTCGACCTATCATCTATTACAATCAATTCTACTTCTTTTGTTAATTGTGGCACTATTGACTTTAAACAATCTTCTATATACTTTTCTACATTGAAAGTAGTGATAACGATGCTAAGTTTCATCAGTAAACCCCCTTACGCTAAAATCAACTTCTATATTCTCTTTTTCAAATAAAGGCACAACATCTTCTCTAACCCACTTACCTTTACAAACACCACTCCACTTACCAAAGTAATCATGTCCATAATCAATGATCCATTCACCATCATACAACGATACAAAGTGCTTGTAAGGAGAATTAACTTTCGCTTCTTCCCACTCCCAAGGATTTTGTTCATCTTGTAATCTCTCAATTAACTTTTCTCTATCCCACAATGTTGCTTGACAAGTATTTAGATATTCAGAGTTTTGTGGTTTCAATCTAAATCCAAAGAACTTACTTAGTAATGTAGGTGCATATTCTTGCTCAAAACTGAAACAAGCAATATCATCTTTCATCTCGTAAATACAATTTTCAATTATATCTGTTCTAACTTTTTTCCTAATAAAGAAATCATCACACATAACGATAACATACTTTGTAGGTATTTCTTCTAATGATTTTCTAATTCTTGTAGTCCATTGTGATATAGGATAATTATGTCTTAATGCAATCGCATATTCGCAAAGTTTAGTTTCTGTCGCAATATATGTCTTGTAATCGCAATTCCAATATCTACTTTTCAATGTAAAAAATGGCTCCCATAAATCTTCGTAAGCATCACAACTTAATACTAAAATCGAAGTGTCGTTCATCGTAAATAGAATTGACCTTTCAATTTATTATGTAAACTCCACAAGTAAGCAATACTCGTTTTCTCTGACTTCCAACCATTTTCATATTCATACGCATCTTGAATTTTAGGTGTAGGATTTGTGCGATTAATAATGCCACCTTTTTCAACAACTGATTCTTGATGAAAGTGTCCACTATGTGTTTCGGCATATTTAGACAATCCCCACAAAGTGCGATATTCCGATTGAAGCCAATTGAACATTTGATCTTTCTTCATTTCTCCATGATGAAGTCCAATTAGATTATCTCCAAATGTGAATACTTTTCTAATTCGTGGAGATACATCAAACTTGATGTGTTTAGCGTGTAAGTAAATATAAGGTAGACTTTGAAATAAAGTGTATTCAACTAAACGAGAATGATTGCCTTCAATCCAAATGACTTCTGTTTCAGCAATAGCCAAGTTCTCTATGATATACATAGCAATTTCCATTCCCTTATTTACCATCTTCTTACTTCTGCTATCCGTATCAACAACCGTTCCCTTTGTAGTAGTTCCTTCAATATTATCGCATTGTAAAAAATCTCCCAAGAAACATAAATATACTTTTCCAACATTATATAATTCAATAATTTCTCTTGCTTGTTCTACTTGTCTTTTAACTGTATTGAACGCAATTTTATAATCGTTATCTTCTCCAACTTCTTGATGCCAACTCAAACTGCCGATGTGAAGGTCGGAAAAGTCTATTTCGATCGCCAAATCTTCTTTACCCTTAATCAACTTAAAATTGTTATCAATGGGTTTAAAGTTCTTGACTAATTCATCAATGTCTTTTTTACTTAATTCGCTATTTGAACTTTTAGGTTTAACTGTCAATGAACTTTGATATGATTGTAATTCTGTTCCTTCTTTATTTCCATTATCCCAAACACTTAATTTATTCTTAATAGAAATAACATCATATTTATCTGGATCAAATCCATGTGCTAATAATACACATTTATCATCTTTCATATCTGTTTCGGATAAAATAACTTTTCTCTCACTAATCAAAGTTCCGTCTTTTTTTCTTTCCATAGAAATAGGTTCAACTTGTTTCGGTTTAGGTTTATCTAATTTAGTATAATCTTTGCCAAGTTCTTTTAATATTTTAGCATCATTTTCACTTGGTGCGATTTTATCTATAACTTCTTCATAACTTAAATTTTTAAATCCCGTTGCATTACTTTCATATTCGCTAATATTATCTTCAAAAGAAAAATTATGTTTCATTCCTTTTAACTTTTCATCAATATGTTCTTTTTCAATTTGCTTAATTTGTTTCGATATATTATCTTTCCCGCAATATCTCTTATAAGATTTACGACAAGCATTATCACTGATTGTAATGCCTAAACAAATATACACTTCATTAGCAATATCTTGCCAAGTCCACTCAATTCCATCTCCTGTCCACGAATCAACTATATCGTGAATTAATTCATCACGTGCTTTGTTATTTTCTTTAAACATTAATTCATCTCGTTCAATTCTTTAATTAGAAGATTCTCTAAATCATCAACATTCTCGCTAAATTCTGAACTGACTAAATTTAAGTGCTTATGAACGCTATCCGATTCAGCCATAACTAATTCAAACAACTCATCTACTCGATCAAGCAAATAATCTCTATCTGCCATATATATTAACTTCTCCTGCTCTATTCTCTCATTTAACCTTTTTTCGAAATTCATAATGGAGCCTGCTATACCAATTAAAACAAATAAGATGATTACACATAAAATAATAATTGCAATGTTCATATCAATCTCCTTTCGATATTCCCCTTTATTTTCATCTACATTAAGCGAGATATGG
>Ga0209318_1001727_pt1 | contig 12568 bp, 31 predicted proteins | sample RifGroE1_FD_183999 | JGI IMG/M metagenome (GOLD analysis project Ga0209318, IMG submission 183999) | Groundwater microbial communities from Rifle, Colorado, USA - Groundwater E1 (SPAdes) (version 2) | ecosystem: Environmental > Aquatic > Deep subsurface > Groundwater | place: Rifle, Colorado...
CTTTTTTAGTCCAACAAATTACAAATTCAGAAGGAGTATTTAAGTCCCATCCTAAAACTTGATGAGAATTTCTTGCCTGAAGTTTTTTCGCTCCATCTTTTAAATTATGCCAATACGGATGATACTTTTCTGCAATTTCAAATGCTTTTTCATCATTAACGATTAATTCAGAATCAGAACCTTCAAATTTTCTTCAAGGTAAATATATTTCTTTTTTACCTTTTACCTTGTCTGCACCACGTTCAAATGCTTGATCTGCTCCTTCTGCGCTCCCAGACCTCAATATAAAATTCTTTTTTGCTAAAAAATATCCTACTTTTTCAAATAATTTTAGTATTTCTGTAGGTGTTTCTCTTGAGCCAATTCCTGCATAATAGTTTGAGTTTATAGTTATTCCTCCTTTGAATTATAATTTTATTTTAATATCCAAATACACTTCTAACTAATAAAACTAATATAGCAGAATCAAAAATTAAATGATAAACTCTACCTAAATTAAATTTATTTACTACTTTACCTTCACCTATTTGTTTAACTAAATTTACTAATGATTTAATATTTAATAATATGCATATTACAGTACCAATATATAATATAGGAATATTTAATTTCACTACTGCCCAAACATCAAATATAAAAGAAAATAATACAATTAGTATAAGCATTACTAATAAAATACCTTTATATTCTTCTGGAGTTTGTTTTGATTTAGTTGCTTCTTCATTAATGTCAAATGTCTTATTTGCAAATAAAGTTTTTAACTCAATTAAAACAAATAAAGAAAATACTGTTAATAATATAATATTACTCATAAATTATTCCTCCACTAATCTTATTTTCTGATATTTACTCCTAACAGCATCACATACTAAACCTTCTTTAACATTTTCTATTGTATCACCAAAATCCCATATTTCATTTTCTTTGTCTAAACATTCTAAATTAAAATCTTTAAATTCTTCATCGTATTTAAGTTGATATTTTAATTCTTCGTTATCTTTAGTTATTGCTACTATTGAATTTATTTCTATTTGTTCTATAATACTAATACATTCAATTATAAAATTTTTATTCATATTTTATATCATATCTCCTTTTATTAATTTTTTATTTCTATATTTTCTAATGCTTCTTCAATTGCTTCATTAAAATCACAACCACCATTATAGTATCTTACTTCAAAATTTATTACTCCATTTTCTCCTTCATCTGCATTAAAAATATCACCATCTGAATTAATAGATTCTTTATGTATTGAATATAAGATACCATTATATACATAATATTCTTTGTAAAATTCATCTAATAACATCTCTTCATATGAATCATAATCAAGTAAACCTCTATATTCTAACAATCTTTTACATTGTTCTTCAAGTGATTCGTTTTCTAATCTTTTTACTTTAGTCAAAGTACCTTTGTAATGTTCTGTTTCACTCATAATTTTATCCTCCTTTGTAATATTTATATTTCTATTTCCTCTAATTCCTCAATACTAATTCTAACTTTAACAACTCTTACATTTAAATAATCATCTTTTCTAATCCATTTCAATGATAATTTTACATCTCTTAAACCTTTATAAATTCCTATAATTATTTCACCTGTAGATACCTTAATATCTTTATCATTTTCTTCATCATAATTCCACTTATAATTCTCTACAAGAACAGCATACCTTTCTACACTTTCATTGGTAGTTTTAAAATGAGATTGATTGCCTTGTGACATAAATAACCTCCTTTTATTTTAATATCTTTTTCAATTCATTAAAACTGTACCGTCCAAATTTTTTCATCATTATCTTTTAAACATTCTATATCCAATTTATCTAAGTTTATTATTGTTCTTTTAAACATAAAATTTCCTTCCAAATATTTATTTGTTTTTTCATCATATACATCCATTTTTACTTGAATGTTATGTGTACCATCATTATTTTGTTTAATAATAATTTCTTTTGCTAATTGCAAATCAATAGTAAACATACACCCTCCTTAGATCACGATCAAAATTTTGATTGTGACCTATTTATTGAATATTATTTTTCTCAAAAAATATAATATTTTTACAATTTAAACAAGTTAACATAACTACAGGTTCATAGCAACTAAAATTATAATCCTTTTTCAACGAAACATTTACAACTTCATTATCCCATTTATCAAAATTACATATAGGATATATTAATTTTTTATTTATAGTTTTTATAATTATATTTTTCATATCTACAACCTTTCTTCCAACTTTTTAATAAATTCCGGTAAAATCTTATGTATTAATGACTCATCATATGTTACACAAGGAAATTTAACTCTTGAACATTGTGATAAATAATATTTTGCTGTATTAATTAATGCTTCATCAGTTAATTTAGGATATAGATCATCTTGAGCATATGAATTCATTCGCATTTCTTTTTTCATTTCGGAAGTTACTGATTTATCTTCTAATTCAGTAATATGTATTTCTTTACCATTATAATTCATGTATTTTAAATTATATATTTCTTTTTGTTTCTCATAATAACTATCAGGTAATTTAAATGGCATATTTATAATTCTCCTTCATTTATATTTTTATTTTTACTCTTATACTCTTCACATTTTTCAAAATCACATCCTAAATGTTTCATATAATCCAAGGAAACATTATTTGCAATACACCAATCATATATCTGACCATAACCATAATAAATTTCCATACAATACAACTCTGCTTCACTTATTTCAGTTTTATTAATACATGTTTCACATTTATCCATAAATTTTCTCCTTGGTATTTATATATTGTAGTCAATAATTAAATCAACTACAATATATAGTATGTATCATTTTACTTTTCTTTCTTACTCTTACTACTTACACCATTCGTAATATTACTGATCGACTTTTTCATACTATCCATATCAGCAAGTAAAAACATCATGGCCTGTTCTTTCGTGAATCCAACTTCAATATAAGCATCATACTGATTCTTTCTTACTTTTGCTTTGGTAATAAAAAATTCAATATTATTAGCATAATCTTTATAGACATCTAATAATTCACTTCCAACCATATAAACTAATGGTTTAAATTGATCTACCTGCTCTTTAATCATCCCCTTTAATTCATCTGGATTCTCCAATAAATTGTATAATAATTTGTTCATATTAACATTCTCCTTTTCGTTTTTATATTTTTATTTAATAGCAATACATTATAACGTATCACTATTTTACACACTCCATAAACACATCAATATTATCATCAATTATTTTAACTATCTGACACAATTCATCTAACATACTAGCAGTTAAATGATTATCCATTGTATCCGTATCAATATAAGCATATTTTTCTTTAACATTGATTACAATAGAAATTTCAGTTTCATAGATATAAACACATATCTCACTAAAAGGCCAAATATGTAATGACAATTTGCTACCTTCGTAATTACCTATTACATTTAGCATTTGTTTAATTATGTTTTGTAATTTTATATCTTTATTACTATTCTTAACATTATTATTACTATTAAATATTGATATTGTTTCTTTATTTATGCTATTTTCATCTATAAATTCTACATTATCAATAGCAAATAGTAATTTATCATTATCAAAATCAATGTTTTCCATTAATTCATCATCAAATTCTATAGTAAATCTATGTATTGTTGTTTTATAATCATTAATTATACCTGTTTGACCTAAATATAAATATAATTCATAATTATCATCATTTTGAAATCCATTTGTATTTACTACTTTTACTTTTTTACCTATTAACTCTGACATATAAATATCTCCTTTATATTTTATTTATATTCTAATAATCAACACACTTAAGTATCCACTCAGGCACATTCTCTAAAATTATCTTAGCATTATTTATATTATAATCACTAGGAAAAGATAAATATTTCTTTTTATTTTCTTCCATATTAGCAATATGAGATTTTTCTTCTTTGCTAAGTATTAATAAAATTGGCTCTTCTGTAGAATTGTAATAAGTATTACCTATTTTAACTATCATATTATTTTCTCCTTCCTATTCTTCATCTAATTCAATTTCTTCGCAATTTTCGTCTTTTTTATTCAGCCAGTCACAATACTTCTGGCATTCTTCTTTAGATTTAAATCCTAGTCTCTCTCCATATGATTTATTTTTATGCAATTCAATAATACTTTCATTAAATTCATCAACAACATGATAAATTTTAAATTCTTGATAATCATAATCATAACTATTTCTATCATTATTAGGAGAATAACTTCTACTAAAATAAAATTTTCTTTCTGAAGAATACCTACTATCTCGTTTACTAAATTTAATCATTGTAGTTGCACTTATAGCAGGAACATATTTACTTAACATTTTTGCACAAGCACATGCAGTTTTAGTGATTTCACCATTTGGAAATTTTGCAACTAATTTTCTTTCTTCGTTACATAAATTACATTTTTCATTTTGATAACGTTCTATATCAGCAAACCATATTTCTGATTCTTCTATGTATTGCCTTAAAGTGTCACCAATATTGCTCTGATAGAATTCATTAGTAACTTCTCTTTTAATATTCTCTTCTTTATATTTTAAATCATTTTCTTTATTTAATATATCTCTTTCACGTTGTTTATATTTATCGTTTTCTTCTTTTAATCTTACATTTTCATCCTTGATATTCTCAATTTGTGACTTAACACTTTCTAATAAAGCATCTTTCATTTTCTGTTGATATTCTATTAGAATTTCATCTGCTACAGTTGGTTCGTAGTATGGTTCTTCATAATAATCGTACATATTATTACTCCTTTTTATGTATTATTTTTATTTTATTAACTTATATCACTATACATTCTCCAATATTTTATTCGCTTCTTCAACACAGTTTAATCTTGCCTTTTCAATATCCTCTTCCATTAGTTTAATTGCATCTTCGACTATTTCTGTACTTTTTCTATTTAACACTTCAAGTACATATTTTTTAATAATTGGATTTCCAATACTATAAGCAGAAGAAGAACCATAATATCCATAACAAGAATGAATTTATTTTTATATTGTTATATGTATAATTTATAATCTTTGGTAATCCAGTTAATAATTTTATTTAATCTTTCTTCTGAAAAAAACTTTACCACCACGTCTTTTATTATTTGGATTATACCATGTTTCTAATTTATATTGTCTTTTACTACTATTACATGATTGACAACTTGGAACACAATTATTTAATTCATTACTTCCCTCATCATCAACATGTTCTTTGTGAAAATCACAATTTTTGGATACTCCAGAATAATTTTGATAATGTTCATTAATTGGTAATCCACAATAAGCACAAGACCATTCACCTTTATCATTCATAAAATAGTTTTTACAATTAATCCATTGTTTATTTGTAATATTATGTTTTTTATGATATCTATATTTATTATATTTAGCAGTTTTATGTGGATTATTTTTTGCCCATTCTTTTTCTTTTTCTGCAATTTGTTTTGCATGAGTATCATTATATATTTTCTGTCTATCATACCATATATCCAAATTATTTAAATAATACTCACGTCTATATTCTATACGTCTTTCTGGATTATTATGATTCCATATTTTAGACTTTTCTTTTACATGTTCGCAATTTTTCTGATACTTATCATGACTATATTTTTTCTGACATGAAATACATCTATGATTAAATTTATCTTTATTTACATTAACTACATTAAAATTATCTAAATTCATTGGAAACCAATTTAAACAATCTTTACATTGTTTATATTCAATTCCTTCAATCATTTTATGATATTCATTATATTTTCTATATTTATTTATAAATAATCACTCCTTATAACAACTTATTTCTCAATAATTTCCAATATTTCTACATTACCATTTAAATAATTCATTTCTGCACCATTATTTATTACTTCTCTTAATATGTGTTTAACTTCTTCATCAGGTAAATCATCTTCAAAATCACCAGTTATCTCAATAATTACTTTAATTTTCATATGTATCTCCTTTTTATTTAATCTATATCATCACATTGTAAATTATCTGTTTCCTTACCACATATAGGGCAATCAAATATACAAACTTCTAATCCTTCATGCTCTATAGTTTCTTTTACAGCAATATCCATAGAATTAAATAAACCATTACACTTATCACATTTCATATTAGGCAATTCCATATTTTTCTCCTTTGTTCTATATTATTCTATTCTTCAACAATTTGAATCATTTCAACAGTATTAGGTGAAAATCCAGCACTCATTAAAAAACATTTAAATTCTTCTACTAGCAATTCTAATTGAGTTTGAAATTCAAAATCTACTTTCATAAGTGTTTTGATAAGTCTATTCTCATTACCAAATTCATCAGTATAAGCGAAATCAATTTTAACTTTAGATTCGTTTTTATTTTCAATTGTAATCATATGTATTTTCCTCCTTTCGTAAGTTTTATTATTTAATAACTGATTATATTATATAATTATTTTTATATTTTGTCAAGTACCTATCTAGGACAATCCCTATTTACCCCACCATTCTTTTCAACTTTAACTTCTTCTAGAGTAATACCATTTCCGATAATTTCAACTCTACCCTCATCGAACCAATTAGTGTCATTTATTTTACCATCTTTACTTTTTGGTGCAATTCCATATTGAGCACAACCGAACAAATAATTAATTTTACCAATAATAATTCCTTCAAATCCTGTAATTTTATCCTTTGCTTCTTTACCTAAGTTTTTCATATTATTAATCTCCTTTTTATTTTTAATTTTATAATATATTTATATTATTTTATTTCTTTTATAATAGTGATTTTACCTTTCTTATCAATTATTTCATACTTATTAAAATCTAACTTATTATAATCAGATATTAAAACTTCATAATGCTTTACTTCTGAAGACTCCCACCACTGTATTAACCCCTGAAATAGAATCAAACAACAAATAGCAAAAATAAAGCATATAATTGAATTTTTCCATTCTTTATAATACAACTCGGCGATAAATATTACTGTAAATAATAAAAATGCAATAATAGTAAATGTGAGAAGTATGCCTATATATTCATTATAGACAGAATATGTATTTAATATCTCCATTTGCAATTCCTTTCTATTAATATTATTTAACTAATTCCCTTAACTTTTTCTGACTACTCTCAATTATTGCTCTCGTATAAGCAATATCTATACCTTTATTCATATTGTATTCATCATTAAGCGAACATTTAGCAATACCTTTACTACCATCATCTAAAATAACAATAGTAGTATTTCCATTAATAATTAATTTATATGATTCATTACCAGAATCGTGTGTTTGATGAGTAATTTCACCATTATGTTTTATTTCCCAATTAATCTTATGCGGAATCATTTCATATCTGAAACTCTGCATAAACGAGATAAATCTCGGCAGGTTCTCATGTACTAATGAATATCTTTTATATTCTCATTTACAGATAAAATATCATCTATAAACTACACATATAAACACTAATCATTCTCCATAAGAATTTTACTATCAATTAGTCTATTGACTAAATTAACGATAGTATCAAGCCCGATTCTAGACTTGTCTTACTAATCTATTAAAATATATTAAAATTATTAATTTAAATTATATTTCTTAATCCATTGTTTAATTCCATATTTTTCAATCTTTTAATTTCTTTATCATGTAATAACTTAAAATTATCAAATTCACTAATACATAAATCTCTATTAATACTACTTAAATCATTATTTACATTCATAATCAAAAATGCACTATAAAGATCTCTTTGAATTTTAAATTCTCCAAATTCATTCCACCTTTCATTTAAAGTTTTTTTAGTATATGTATCTTTAATATGATTATATTGACTTGCTTTTACTGTATATGTATTTACTTTCTTTAATTCTTTTCCATACCATTTTAATTTGCTATCCAATATAGTTAAAAACATTGCAGGTGCTTTATTAGCAAGTGATTTACCAAACCTTTTTTTCTTATTGAATTTACCATCTTTATTTACAGTAGTTTCCCTACTTCTCTTCTGCAATCCCTTATAATTCATTGTTTCAACTTTTACATCATTCCCTAAAGTTAAAATATAGTTAGTTAATTGATTATGTGATTGTTTTCTAATTTCTTTTTGTTTTCTTTGTAATTCTTTTAATTTCATTTGTGTTTTAATGTATTTTTTAGATTTAATCCATTTTTCTTTATTTCCTTTTTTAATTGTACCATTTTTATTATATTTATTAGAATTATTTGCTCTACGTTGTCTATCCAATTTTCTATTTAATATTCTCTTTTCTTTCTCAATATTCTCAACTTCTGGTGCTAATTCTAATAATTTTACTTCTTTATCAGAACATATTGCTAAACTCTGTGTTCCAATATCTAAACCTACAATTCCATCGTTAATATAATGTTTAATCTCGCCAGTTTCTTTATTAATCTTCAAAGGAGGAACACCTTCTAATACTAACTGTACATAATAATGATACTTACCTTTAATTATTTCTCTTTTAATACGGCAATATTTTACTCTGTTTTGCAATGCCATATAAGCATAAATATCATTTTTCTTAATAATTACTGGTATTTTCATATTGCTATACAACAATGTATTTTCTCTAAATCTAATACCTTGTTTATTACTTTTACCTTCAATTGAATTTAATTCACCATATTTTTTATATTTAATTTTATTTGCTTTATGAAATATTAATCCTTGGAAAGCATTAAATGCTCTTGTTGCAATTTTTTGTGTAGTCATAGCATCAATATTAAAATATTTGCCCATTGGTTTAACAATATTATGTAATGAATACTCTGTTAAATTATATTTATTATTTATACCATTAAAAATTTTATTTCTATCCTTACCTTTATATTTATAATTCTTTTGATATTCTTTAGACTCTCTCATATGATTATATCTTTTATGTAATTCATTAATACAGACATTATAAATCTTTCTGCATTTTTCAAAGTTTTTATTTAAAATATCTTCTTGAAATTTTTCTGTTTTTAATGGTAAAGTTAAAACAAAATTAGATATGGTATTCACTCCTTTCATTTAAAATTATAAAATATAAATATAATAATGTCATGTATTACTTGTATTATCTTCAACAATCTTATAAAACTCACTTGTCTTAATTTTCATCATACCTTCAGGACACTCAATATTATCTACATTATTACAATCAATTGAACAATACAAAACATCATCTACATTAAATAATCTAGTTTTAAATTTACCATATATCCCATCAAAATAAAATCCAGCAAATGGTTTACGCAGTACTTCAATATTATTTTCTTTTATTAAATTCAACCAATCTTTATGTATTTTAGAATTTTTCTTAAAGAATCTTACTCCATTTTTAAGGGGTAATTTTAGCATCTTACCAAATAATTCAACATCTTTTTCAGTAGGTTCAATAGCAAAACCAAACTTATCTGCATAATACCATTTTGTTTCTATATTATGTTTATCCATTAAATCTTTAACAAGTTTGTCAATTATTTTAACATTATTTTTATAATCATAATAATCCTTATGCAATTGTGATTGCTCAGTTACAATAAAACAATTTTCCATATTATTTAATCTCCTTTAATATTATTACAAATGTAACAATTCATTCAATTATTTTGCTCCAATCTTATTCAACATTCCTATATATCTATTTCTTTCATTCATAACATAGTTTTTAAATCCACCTATTTTTTCAATATATTCTTCATCACAATCTTCCGAATTATAAACTACATAATCATTAAATTTAACTATATCAATGAATCCATCTGTTAAATAGATATATCTTAATCCATTTTCATATAAATTTGGACTATCTTCATATAGTTCATTATTTAATTCTGTGATTGTTTTAATAATTTCTTGTGTTTTCATACACATTCTCCTTTTCTCATTTTCTCATTTTATTTTGTTTAAGTAACCATTAATTTTATAATGGTTACTTATTTATGTATTATCCCTACAAACTAAATTCACCAAACTTCTCAATTAACCTATCATAACTACCCAATTCACTCACAGCATTTTCTCTAACATTTTGTAATTCATTAATTTCACTATCAATATTATCAATAGTATCATGTAACTGATTCTTAGCATTAATCATTTCTTCTTTTGCTTGTACAAACATAGACAATGCTGAAGAAACTCTTGTTTTTGCTTGATTTAATCTTTCTACATGGGTAACTTTCTTGGTGCTAAACATATTGAACATAATAATCATTTCTCCTTTTATTTTATTTATTTTTAATTTTTAATAATTCCAATGTAACTAATTTCATTTCTTTTTCATTGGAAGTTAACATAGCCATAAAAAATTTTTTATATAATTCTATATTATCACATACATATTTTTGATCTTCTTCTGATACTTTTTCATTCTTTATTTGTGCAACTATAGATTCTCTTACTATATCAAAATCTAATTTATCATCTTCAGTTAATTCTTCACCTTCAAATATTTCTTCGATACATTCATCCCAAATTCTAATTAATTCTTTTTTATAATTCATATAATTTCACCTCCTTTAATTATAATTTATAATTTTTCTTACATTCTACTTTTACTTTTTCACATACTTCCTTTCTATACATATTTATTTTACTAATTTCATTTCTATTAATAATTAATAAACCACCGTTTGTATATCGTAAACAATATAATTCACTATCTCTACAAAAATACCAATTAAGTAATTTGCGGTAATCCAAAGGTAAAGTATCACCATCCTCAATAATTGAATTCATTGTATTATTTTTATAGTGTATATCTAACACATATTTTTTTACAATAATAGTATTATCTAATTTGTTTCTTTTTTTCTTAAAAATATTAAACATATGTATTATTCATCCCTCCTAATCATATTCATTAATTGCTCATAAAATTTATCATGACACTCACTACTACATAACCTACCTTCGCAGCAATAATCAATATAATAAGTTTCTTCTTTACACATACAACATTTATCTAATTCTTTTCCTTTCATTAATGTATACTTATCTAAATCATTATCCTGAAACTTCATAAATCTCACCTCACTTTAAATACCCATTATTGCACATAGTCTCTTCGTTGCTTCTTCAATATTTATTTTATATAATTTATTTCTCTTTTGTTGTTTAATTGCACTTTGTTTATGTATTTCATTTAATACAATAGTTCTTCTTACAATTTCACTTACTATATTATTATTTTTCTTTTTATATTTATAATCTTTAAAATTGATCAATATAATATCACCTCACTTCCATATAGAATGGATAATTCAAGTTAATTTATTTCCAAAACTGATACCACTTTTTATTTTGTTTTAATTTTTCTGACAAACATTCATTATATTTAACTAATTCTTCTTCTAATATTTTTTCTGCTTCTATTTTAGATTCTTTAGTTTTTTCATCTTCAATAATATCAAAATAATAACTTATATTATAAACATATTCTCCATTTATACTTCTAATTCTTTCTTCTACAGTAACTGTTAAATCAAGATTATTTATATAAACCGATTCTCCTGATTCAAATGGTGGTCTTTCTATTTCACATTTATAAAATATATCATGTTTAATAAACTCTTTATATTCTTGGATATATGGTTTATCAATATATATATTATATTGTGAATATCTATTTATAACTCTAAATACTTTTCTTGATGTAATACCTCTAAATATACTAATAATATTATCATTATCACTCATATGTATTATTCTCCTTTATCCTTTAATTTAAATACTCACTATTCATATTATCAAACATAACCATATTAAATTGTTCCATAACTTCAGGAGTTATTTTATCTTCTTTACCATCCTTGACTTGCGTATACTTATATCCACAACATTCACCACTATTAGTATTTATACTATTATTAATTATACTTAATATTTCTTTATGTGATTTATCTTTTAGAATATCAACATTCATATCGTAATAAATTATATAGTCGCTTGTCGTTCCGGTGATTTGCGACCAACTAACTACTATATTTTTATTTATGTTTAATTCATTAATTAGATATAAATATGCTTCATCTCTTATAGAACCACAAACAGAATCAACAGTACAATTGTCATATGGACTAAATACTATAAGATTATTATTTATAGTGTCATAATAGACAGTGTATTTTCTTTTGTTATCAAGTTTGTAATATGTATTCTTACATACTCTTAGATATAATTCTTTCATTTGTTTACTCCTTTTCGCATTCTACTTCTAATTTCATCTAACAATTCTTCATCACTAAATTGTAATAAACTATTTTCTAATATCTCTTCTTCTCCCATTTTGTCCATTTCTAATTGTCTTTCATACAATCTCAATTCTTCTTTACCTAACCATTTAACCCATTTGCCACAATCAGAACAATATAAACCTGTTTGCGTATTATTCTTTTTAATAAATATAAAAGTTCCATTACACTTACTACAAACAAAATTATTAATTAGATTATCCATAATTTATTTTCTCCTTTCTGAATTAAATCCTAATTTTTTAAAATATTATTATTTTT
>Ga0209318_1001730_pt1 | contig 12556 bp, 6 predicted proteins | sample RifGroE1_FD_183999 | JGI IMG/M metagenome (GOLD analysis project Ga0209318, IMG submission 183999) | Groundwater microbial communities from Rifle, Colorado, USA - Groundwater E1 (SPAdes) (version 2) | ecosystem: Environmental > Aquatic > Deep subsurface > Groundwater | place: Rifle, Colorado...
CAGATAGTCATGATCGGCGGTATCGGCAGCGCCAAGGTTAAATTTGAAATAGGCTTTAAGGGCAACGGAAGTATCCAAGTCGCGGGGAACTTCAAGGATGTACTCTACATAGTTCGTAGCCTTGTCTGTCGCGTTGGCAAAGAGGGCTTGGCCGTAAACTCTTGCTGTCGCCGTGGTCTGGTGAGTGACGCCGCTGCCAAGAGTGCTTGGGCTAGTAAGGGTGATGTAGCCAAAGCCCTTGACTACGTTGCTCGCTGCATCTACGGTAGTATTGCTGAGTGTCTTTGTACCAGAGTCCACATATGCTTTCACGCTCTGCTGAGTGGGTGCTCGGGTAGCAGAATCGGATACCATGTTGTCTTCATCAATCAGTGCTGCTACACGACCTATCTTTGATCCGTTCTCATAAAGATAGAGGATGGTTTCAAACGAGTAGAACCCGCTTTCACCAGCTGTGAGCGATGGTTCGTTGCCTGTCGTGTTATTTGGCAGGGTTGAGTACCGTGCGCCATCTGCGGCGCTGGAAGCAAAGCTCGGTGCTGTGATCGTTCCGGTAGTCGTAAATGCACCATCGGCCCCAATAGACCACTTCAGGTCAGCACCGGCGTTATCGTAGCCCCTCAAGAAGTACCCGTTGGCGTCCGCATCGTCGGTCAGTTTCAGGTCGATAAAGGAAACGTCAGCGGTAAGATCAGCGGTCGTATTCGTGAAGGTCCAGATTGCCCCGGCAGAGTTCAGGGTTGAAGTTAAGGTTAGCTTATAACCAGCTTGGGCTACGCTGCCGTCTGCCGTTGGGTCAGCGATGTCGTTAAGAGGCGTGGCACTTCCGGTATTCGTATCAAGGTCGGAAAGCACATTATCCTGGCACTTCTTTAGCTTACCTTCTGAGTCATCGTAAAATACACCACCGCCTGTTGCGGCATACGCGGAGCAATCCGAGATGCCATCGGTCGGCTGAAACTCTATGCCGGTTTCGTCGGCTACGAGTTCGCTGGTTAGGGTGCCACCCGTGAAGGAGCCGCCCGTCGAAGAAAGCGTGGCGCTCGCCTGGTCGAAGGAAAGCCCGGTGCCGATGGTAAACGGTTTGTAAGTGTTCGTTGTATTATCGAAACCGAAAAGAGTATGGGCCGCTGGATCAGTAGGCAGCAATAAAACATCACCGGGATCAACGCCCTGGTAACTCCATGTGCCTGTCCCGGTGGTGCCGACCGTAAAAAGCCCACCGTTTTCGGTCGGGTAGCCGGTCTGCCAGCGGATACCCCAATTTTGCGTAAAGTCGGAGGAGAAGAGGTCGAAGCGATAGACGTTCTCCGCGACATTGGTATACCAGCGTGCCGTTCCGAGTGTCGTTCCAGCGACACCAAGGACGAGGCCCCCTGCGCCGGTCAGCGTCAAATCAGCAATGGACAGGCTGGAGTCCGAGATAGAGCCGTCACCATCAGGGTCTATGGTTCCCATGAGGTAGTCTATAACGGCATTTTGAGATGGTGCGTGTGTGGTATCTCCGTTGGCATTGGCCGCTGTCAAAGCTTCGTCCTGAACTTCGACGGCAGCGCCAGCGAATGTAGTAGCAAGGTCGGCAGGACTCCATACACGCGAAGCAGTTTCAGTACCAGCGCCAAGTTCCGCTACAGTTCCTTTAGGTGGAGGCGGCGGCACAGGAGGCGCTCCAGTATCCTCCAAATTATACTTTAGCCCCACACAGCCAAACATCATGAAAGCCATTGCAGTAACGATTATCTTCTTCAGCATGTCGTTTCCTTTTTTACAATAATGCTATTAACTATATACCAAATAATTGCCTTAAAAGCAATGGCTTAGTCTAAAAAAGTACTATCATTCTTCTTCATCAGCCTTCATGTGCCAATACATTATCTTGCCTATAAATGTTAGCGACTCTAATGTCTTTGGTACGCCAACTTCCTTACTGAGCAAATCTTTTGACAGAGAGTCAATAAACTTGAATGGCGGCAGTATCTGTTTGGCCAAAGCAGTACCGAAGCCCTCCCTGCGAACTTGCCATGTTATGAAGCGAGAGGCACCCGCAAGACGCCACAATGTATCGAATACCTGATCCTTAAAGGATGTCTTCCTTCTCAAGATAAAGTCTTTAAGTTCATTGGCTCCACCATTGGCCAAAGCAAGCAGCATAGCTAGTTTAGCCAAGTTCTGGATAGCCTGTATCTTTTCAGACCTATCACCATTTTTAAGTTTGTTATAAACTTCGTTGCGGTAAACATCCCACTGCTTCAGCGTATATGTCTTGAGCATATAAAATACCCTGCCGTTACCAGCGGTAAGGTATTTCTGCGGCATCTCAGAAAGAGCCATCGGTTGAAAGTCAAGCACACGACTGTATACGAGAAGTTTTATGTTGTCGCTTACGGCCCCGTCTTGCAGTTCCTTAATTACGCTATTTGTTTCCTTGCCAAAGATAGGCGATAGTTCGTCCCTTAATTTAGCGTCGTTATTCTTAGCGCGTTTCTGGTATTTCTCAAGAGAGTTTGCTATCAGTGTTTCTTTAGCCAATGAGTCCATCTTGGTCAGGCCGGTCCATTTGAAAACAAAGTTTACAGCCTTGCTTACCGTACTGGCATCAGCAAACTCCTGGGCGATACGGTCCATGCCGATGTCTTCTTTGGTGATTTTAGATTTACCAGTAAGCGCCTTGCCAAAGTTCTTTGCGGTCTTAATCATCCCGCCTTCGTAAGCAGCCCACGCAAAGTCGCCAATCTGAGTAAGGGCAGATGATATACTGCCCATCGTGTCTATATATTCTATGTTTTTGTAGGTTTGCCAGCCGCCCTGTGTACCTCTTTCGTGGAATCTTGCATTGAGAATTTCATTAACAGTAGCTTCGTCGCTTCCCTCAATTACTCCAGCGTCCATCAACTCCATTATGTATGTGCCAATATTCTGAGTGTAATCACGCTGATACTTATAGTTTTCTATTATTTCCTTATACTCTTTAATGTCGTCACGTAACTCTGCGGCCCTCTTAGAATCTGTTGCCTGTTGTAATTTTGTTTCCGCAAGAGCAAGCCTTCTCTTGGCGTCGGAAACTTTCTCTGGAACCTTTCCAAAAAATTGACGCGCCTCTATGTTCTTCCGCATCGAGTGGATATAAGCCACAAGCGCAGCATCAGAATCCATATAAAAGCGGTTCCATTCAGGCGGTATTTCTTTTATCTTTCTTGCTTTAGTTGGGCCAACACCGCCGATACCGGAAAACCCACCGGCTACCATATTTGAAATTATGTCGGCTTTCTGGTCATCAGACATTTGCGATACCGTGATGCCACGTTCGGCAGCGCGTTGCTTTAAAGCCCTTGAGTATATATCCCAATCCTTACTCTTATAGACTTCCTTCAAGAATCCTTTTTTGTTTTTAAGAACCCTTGGAGCGTAATCTTGAATATAACCTATATCCAGACCGACATCTTCGGCTTCGTTGTATAGCCTATCTAAAACTTCGCGGTATTCCTTATACTCGTTGCCAAGGTCGTACTTCTCAATAAGTTCCTCTATCTTATCCTTATAAGAATTTTTACGAGCAAAGTCCCAATCAGCATAGTCGCGGCGTGACATGCGCTGTTTGGCTTTATCTAAGAGTGGCTTGAGTTTTACGAGGTCATTCTTAGACTTTGTACCAATATCAAAATCAAGTTTCCGTACTTTGGCTTTCAGTTCTTGGCTGATATTACCTAACCGTGTAGACACAGAACCTAATAGTTTATCTGCGCCTTCAGCGATTTCAGAAATAACTTCCCTTAAGTCAGTAAACGCCCTTGACTTAGACCGCACATTGATAGCACGGTTTCTTGCGAATACATCGTCTTCAGATTCGGATTTGGTTTCAGCTTTCGGTTTAGCTTTGGTTATTTTGAATTGCTTATCAGCCTCTTCCTTCCCGTAGTATTCTGCTACGAAGTCGTAGGCTTCTTGGTCAAATTCATCGTCCATTCCTATTCTGATTTCGCCACGCTCGTTGCGAATGTCAGGCATCGAATCCCAAAGCGCCTTCATAGCGCCTTTGATTTTATCCCAAACGTCAGCAAACTTAGACTTCATTTTTTTTAGGAAGTCGCTGTATTTCTGGATGCCCTTATTCTTTAACTCTATGCCGTAGTTTAGTATGTCGGTGGCTATTTGGCTTGAGCCGGTGTTGTTGGTTAGGCGGTCTTTGGCGGCTTGGAGTTCCTTGCTTAGAGTCGATTGTTTTGATGGCTTAGATTCGCCGCTATCCTTTGTTAGTTCTGGATAATCCTTTAGTACTTCAGGCCTTACATCTTTGCCTGTATAAAATGCGTTCTTAACATTAGTACTGTGGTTATTAGCGAACCAACTGTCCCACTCATCATTTTCACCTTTTGTAACTTCTTCTTTATATTCAGATAACGTTTTGCCGTAAACGTCTTGGTCTGCTATACTATTAAGGTTGGGTACTTCCTTATAAACTTCGCGATTGTTTTTATCTTTTATAGTACCTTTTTTGCCTACCTTAACCCATTGCTTAGATTCTGTGTCGTATATCTTACCTAAAAACAAAGGGTTATTTGAGTGCCAGCCGACAATATCATCAGTAGATTGCTCAATTTCCCAAAGTCGGTTGCCACCGTATTGCCTACTTACTATAAGAAATCTTTTGCCTTGTTTGGGGCTATAGGATTTGCCTTTTCCACCACTCTCAGCTTCGGCCTGTACCCCTCCGGTAGCAGGCGCTTCAGGCGTTCCACTTCTGCGGCCACTATCTTCAGCCGCTCTAATATCTGCCTCAGTTCCTCCTGCATCACGCGCCTGTTGCTTTAGGGTGGATAGTTCCCCTAATTTGTTATCATATTGTTGGGCTATGTCAACGCCCTTAGATTTGCCATCCTCAAGCATTTGGTCCGGTGTGCGCTTATCCCTTTGCAAAGGATGCTCACCACGCGATGCCTCAAGCGCCTCACGGTACAACTGCCCAGCGAAAGCGTTATTGGTACGGTCTACGCTGAAATCCTTGGCAGCTTTATATTCAGCTTCCTTAGCCACAGTTTCTGATCTGAGCCGTTCAAGCTCGGCTACTTGTCCAGGAGTGGCTTGTTCGCCAAAGGCTACGGCTTCGTTGGTGGTTTTGAATTGCGGGATTGTCTGTTCAGTTTTCCCCGCTGTTCCATTTTCCTGAACGGGTGCGGTTTCTTGAACAGGAATAGGCACAGTTTCAGGAATAGGCGCGGCCTCGGCTACGGAAGGGGGAGTGGCAGGGGGGGCCACCGTAGCTGTACCGCGCACAGGCTTAGCTTTATTAGCCAAATCTTTTGGTAATATAAACTCAACACCAGGAGCGCTCCCTGCCTTCTGCTCATATTGCTTCAAGTCTTTTATTGGAATATCAACGTAAGATAACTCACCGTTGTATGCATTTTTAAACGGTATAGCTATACCTGCCAAGTCCGACGTAAACGATGGGTTTGCGCCTATCTCCCCTGGCCTATTACCGCGCCACACTCTGGCCATCCCGTTTTCTACGGCAGGAAGAATAGATTCAATTTCAGCAGCCTCTTTGCGATACATAGCTATTGGCGGCTCTGCCTTTGGTTCAGGTACAGCTTCACGTTTCTGCCGTGCCTCTTCAGCCATTTGCTGACGAACAAGATTGTTGCGTACAATTTCGTTGTTAGCGGCTATATCTGTATCGTTAGTGGTCTGGTCGATAGCGGCTTGCTGTCTTTGCTGCAACTCACCGACTCTATTCTTGGCGTCAAGGATTTCTTGGTTCTCGCGGCGTCGTTCTGCTGATTGAGCCAGCACCGCGTCCATAGCATAACGCTTTGCACGTTCCTCTGCGTCCTGTTGCGAGGCTTCAAACTCTGCCCCTACCGCTGCAACGTCTTCAGGAGTTTGAGCCGGAAACGAGAACGGAGCTTCTTTAGGTTTGTATGCAGCAATAGCAGCGTCTATGTCAGCTTGCTTATCAGGCGGCATCTTGGCGCGGATTGCTTGTAGTTTTTCTACTGTGGTCTTGCCTGATTCAAGGTCGGTGGTGAAGCGAGATTTGGTTTCGGGCTGAACAGTTTGTTCGGGCTGTTTTACGAAACCGCTTGAACGCGAACCGTCAGCCAGTGTCTGTATTCCAGCGCCAGCACCACCAAGCATCACACCGCCGATAGCACCAAGTTCTGTACTTTGATTACGCTCTGCCTTGAACTTCGGTGAAGATATAAGCTGCTTGTATGCTCCCAATAACGTGTCAGCATCGGCATTAGGGTTCTGCGCTATAACATCGCCAGCGGCTTCTGAGTAGGCTTGCGTCCACTCTTCGCCACCTTCTGAGGCACCGCCAGTTGCAATGCGCCCACCAGCGGCAACAACATTACCTGTAGTAGTCTTTCGTGCCTTAGTGAGAAAATCTATCGCGCGGCCAGCAGCTTTAGGCGTCAGACCCATAGACTTAGCCATAGGGCCAAGCATCTTAATTTGCAAAATGTTACCGGCTTGTTCAACTGGTGCCGATAGAGCGGCTGCAACAAACGCGGCTTCGTTAGCGGTTTCAGGGTCTACTTTATTTTTACGGTACTCACCATACTTTGAACCGTACAGTTGCGAGAATGTAGTCGCAAAACCGGCAGGGCCACTAAAAGCAGTGACACCCATAGACGGAGCAAACCTTGCCATGCCCATCATAGCTTGGAGCGCCTTGCTTCTTTCTCGCTCCTCAATATCTGGAAGCGCAGCCTCTGCACCCTTTAAAGTTTTCTCCCATCCCACTAATTGTTTCTTAGCAGCCTCTTGCGGGACAGACATATATTGCTTGGCAATTTCATCAATCTCTGTTTGCTCAAGTGGCTTGCCGCGCATCTGTTCTTGCGTAGCTATCGTTCGCTTGAAAGCGCCTTCCTCGTTCGGGTCAGCGAAGACATACTTACCGGCCTGCCTTGTTTCGGCTCCAGCTATGGCTGTATTTAGGAAATCCTTGGCTGGCTCAGTTGTTAGTGAATTGCCAATATCCTTGTAGCCTTTATTAACTGTGTCCATATCCTCTGGCATTATACCAGAGTAGTTCTCAAGGGATGCCGCTGATAGTTCGTTGTTCTGCGTGGCAACAGGTGGCTTTGATTCTGGTGCGGGCTTAAACCCCCTAACCATATCCTCAAAACCATTCATGGCATCTATTCTGTCTTCCTCTGATAGTGCCTGAAAGTTTGGAGATGAAGCTACGTTGGCGTCAAACCATCCAAGACGGGCGTGTGCCTTGTCTTCATCAGATAGTTTGGAATATTCAGGATTACTTAAAAGTGCATTAATGCTCGGCACTAACGACTCCTTAGTTTTTTACCACGTTCAATTAGGCTACCAATATCTACGCTATCTGGAGAACCTTCGGCAGAACCGGATGCTTCGTTATCACCTTCTGAAACATATTCGTACTTGTCGCCACCGTACCACTTGCTGCCCTTCTTTTCTTTAAGAGCGCCAAGCCCTGCTGTATTTCTAAGGATATTGATTTGCTCTAAATGTGTTGGGGGTATCTTATCGCCTTCTTCCCAATCAAACCCGCCCTTGCTACTAGGCTTAGAAATAGTATCAAATATCTTACTTATCTGAGCTATGGCCTGCACCTTACCCTTGTTTGGATCGGTAGGTTTTGGACCGCCACCAGCCGTAGGTGTTTCCTTCCTAATCTGAGCAGCATCAGCCTTAATCTGGTCGCCTGTCTTGTGGCCCGGTGGCAATACGAGGTCTTCGCCAGCGTTTACCCATTTGCGGTAGGGTGTGTTTTTTTCGTCGTAGAAGGTTTGGTGGGAACCTTGGAGTTTGCCATCTGTTTCTTCAGCCAACGCGCTCACTAAGGCATACGCCTCTTTAGCTTTAGCAGAATCATATTTTTCAGGAGTATCTGATATAACTCTCTGCATAAAAGGCGTATTCGCAAATGGCGTTTTTGAAATGTGGCCAACTACACCCCGGTATGTCTGGAAAGCCTCTTCACTGTCCTCTTCTATTACTGGCTTTAATGCCTTAAGAATCATCTTGGCCTGAGAACCCATCAGCTTCATCTGAGACTCTTCATCATATTTTTTTTCAGCAAGGGTAGCCCGCCTATCAGCAAGATTTTGCTGTTTTTCTTGAAACTGTATACCTCTATCAGCAAGAGCATTACGAGCAGCAAACTCTGCCTTTTCTTGCCTAATACGAGCAGCGTTCATTAGGGCATTAACGCCCTGAGAGGCATCTGGTCTGACATAAAAAGCGCTGTAATCTACCATGAACTATTCCTTTATCCTGCGTCCGTCCAGCCAACCCTTGGCAATTCCCTCATTGACTATATTAGAAGTTACAATGTTTTCTATTGTACCTGATTTTGCTTTATAAAATGGTGGGCATGAAATGTCTAAAATGTCTACGTTATAGACATCATACCAACAACAAAGCATATAGATTACTTTGTCAATCTGCATGTTGAAAAATCTTGCTTTGTTTTGTCTCCACCATACAGGAACCGCGCCATGCTGTTTTAGCTTAGATACCATATCCGAGCAAAAAAGTTCAGGGACTTCCTTGCGCTCTGACCATATGCGTGTCGCAAGTTTTAACCTGACAGAATCAATCACATCACTGTTTGCTTCACAAAAAGAAATTACACCATCGATGTCGTTAAGATCGTCTATAACAAACAATATAGATTCAAGCCTTATACCCATAGACCTGAAAAGTTCTATAGCCTCAATATCTTTCCCGTTAGACTCTTTGTGCATTGATAAGTTTATACAAGCTGTTTTGTGCGAAGACATTAATGGGAATAACTCTTCTACGAGTTCCTTTGTTAGGCCGTAACCGTTAGTCACCATCTCTATAGAACGTGCTACATTTTTTATCCCCTTAACAATTTCAATAATGTCCTTGCGAAGAGTAGGCTCCCCACCAGTTAAAATAATCGGAGCCATATGAGCGTGGATAGTGGCCTCTGACAAAATAGAATCTATGGACCTGTCTTCGCTTTTGTTATTAACACCGAAGTAACAATACTTACATTTTAAGTTGCACCGCTCTGTTACATCTAAAAAGTACCCCTGATAAATAAACGGAGCCATAGAGTGCATACCTTGGATGTAAAAGGCTGCATCTTTTTCGATTAAAGCCTCTGTCATCCCATGCTCTGGACACGTTTTTACCATAACAACATTATCGTTTTTTATGGCAATGTCAGCGAGAACCCGCTGATAACATTCTGGACAAAACGAAACTGTCTTTTTAATTACTTCCATTATTAGCCCCCTTAATGTAAAAAGCTTCCATTGGTTTATACCCTCTACGAAGATAAAGCCGTTCGACACCATCCTTCAAAAACGACTCTACCCTAATCATAAGAATATTGTCAGCGCCCTTACTGAAAGAAGCCTTTTCAAACTTATCTATCAATTTGATACTATTTATTCCCCTATACTCTTCGTCTACCCAATAAAACAGTTCAACCATAAATCTGAATTTGTTATTAAACCCCCATTGAGAAATATGCCCCGCTACACCTCCTACAGTTTTCCCGTATGCCCCATTTTTGAGCAGCAAAACAACGCTATTCGGCTCATTTGAAATATATTCCAACACCATATTTTTGAAATGCTCCCTATCCAAAGGGAGGCCCATTTCTTTATACCCGGCATACTCAAAGAATCTTTCAGCACAATCTGCTATGCCTTCTATGTCATGCTTTGTGGCTGGTACGATTATCATTATTTACATACCGTAAGCACTAGGAGTGTATCCTTGCCCCATGCCGGCGCTGAAACCAGCCCCGCCTCCGTACCCACCTCCATAATAGGATGGTTGCTGGTAGCTCATGTATGTGGCAAGGGCATTATTGCCAGAGTTGCCAACAGCGTTCCATATCCCGGCTTGAGCCTGCCCAGAAGCAAGCGCAGCTTGAGCATTGGCATTACCAGCGGCCATGGCATTGTTGCCAATCTGCTGTCCAGTTTGCATCGAATTTGCACCGGCAGAACCAGCGGCTCCTGTTCCTATCTTGGCGAGGTCTAAGTTCTGCCCGTAAACCCTACCGTACATATCTGAACCTAACCCATAGGCCTGCCCCAATCTGCCAAGGGCTGTTTCTTGCTGCCCTGTCAACCTGCCGTAAAGAGTGTTTTGTTGGCCCAACAGCCTATCGTAAAGAGTGTTGCCGCGCTGAGAAGCAAGATTATACTGGTCCATCGCGGTCTGAGTTCTATAGTCTCGTTCCGCAAGGTTTCTGTTATACTGCTTGTCAATGTCTTCAGCGGCTACATTCATAGCAACGTCAGACAATGTATTGACACCGGCACGGCTGTTTAAAAGTCCCTGTTTGGACAGGGAGCGGTTAGCTGCTTCTTGCGCCTGTTTCATTTTGTACTGATAGACAGGATCGTCAGCGTTCCAAGAAAATTCCATGTCCTGTCTTAGAGTTGGCAGTTCAGGAAGCAACTCTCCAGAGCCATACCCGTTAGCAGGCGTTGCCGTTGGGACATAATTAGCCCCACTCATAGTGCTTGTGTCTATAGGTTGCGGACTCGCTGAAGACGAAATCACGTTTTGCATATTACGTCTTTGCAGTTCAGTTGTTACCGCCTCCTTGCGTTCAGGAGCGTTTTCGCGCCTACGAAGCTCAGTCTCAACACCCTCTTTCCATTTACGCCTATTCAGTTCTTGCTGGACAGCATTGTCCCACTTGGTCTGGTTGGCGTCTTGTGTTCCTGTAGTATTAGGCTGACCAGAGACTAAACTACTACTTACCCTATCACCCCTTACGGTTGGCGTGGCGGTTATGCCTTGTGCCGTATAATCAGTTGGTGCAGACGCAAGGAGATTTCCAGTTTGTGCATTTTGGGATGGTAACGGAAGTGGCTGATACGAACCGCCATTGATATTATACAAAGCGTTTGAATCAGACGGCGTGTAGTCTCCACCGACTTGGCCCGTAACAGGGTTTATAGTAAACGCTCTTGGGTCGTACTGCGCCGCTCCAAGCCCTTGCATATAATTGTTGTATGCAGGCATTACAGTTTCCTGCATATACTTTGGCATCTGAGTCCTAAGACTTGATATACCCTGGTATCCTGCGTTTAGATACGGCTCCCAATCAGCCTGTGCCTTTTCCCACATCTTCAACATAGCGTCAGTAGATATTTGAGCCGCCTGTACTTGAGCTTCTGCCGCCTTACCTGCTGCTTTTTCTTGCGACTTACCACCAAGCCAACCGGAAACGATATTACTAGCTCCCATTTAAACACCTACTTAGTCGTTAGCCCACGAATAACAGCTAACAACTCATTAAAAACTGTAACTAATTCTGCGACATTCGCCGCTGTGCTGTCTGCTGGTATGCTGCCAACTAATTTGTTCCAAAGGTTGGCGTTCTGTTGCGAGTAAATCGTAACCTGTTGCTCTTTGCTTTGTATTGGATTTATGACTTTCTTTTCCATTACAGAACTTCCTCGCCAACACTAACTAATGTAATCGGAGAATCATCTGTTATGGAAAACTCGTACTGTCTTGTCCGGTACTGGCCGCAACTATAAAGACTCTTAAAATAGTCAGTAGATCCCGTAGCGCCTAATGTAATGGTCCTTTCGGTAGACCACGCTGTCTGCGGATTGCTTCTCCACTTCATCATTAGGTAGGCGATGTCGGCTTCTAACTGGTCAGAGTCTCGTTTGCAGTAGATGTCGTAACGGGCTGCTGTCTTTTTCTGTCCTGGGCTTCCGTGGTGGATCATGGGAGTTCTGACCATGGAACGCATAATCTGGCCGTTGTCTTGGTAAGTAGAAGAATCTAACTTATAAACTTTTCCAGACGATTTATCGCCAGCCAAGGAAAGGTTCCACTTAGTAGCCAAGCAAAAGTGCTGCCCACGGAATCTGTTGTACGAAGCTGTCCCTGTATTCCACGCGCCCAACTCTTCCCATGATTGGTTATACAGGTCGAAACAAAGCGTAGTGTCCTGAATCGGGAAAGACAGAATGTATTGCGGCCTTCCGTCAAAACTCGCGTAACCACCGATAGCATCGGATACCGAAGAGAACCCTTGGATATATTTGTTTACCGCTATAGAAATAGGAATGGCTTGGCGCGAACCAGAAGGCATGGCAGAGACTTTTCGTTCGTGATCCAGCCAGTACCAAACACCGTCAATATAAGTCGGAGAGTGCGGAGCAGAACAGCCACGGTCTACTGTGTACTGAGCCTCCTTAACGAAAGGGGTTACTCCGTCATCTCTATGACCCTCAAGAGAGTACGTTCCGAACAGTTCTATTCTATCGTTGCCTATACCCATCGCTACGAGTAGGTCAGGGTAGGTTTCCGCTTCTGCCCAATCGGAGTCCCAATTTTCGGGATCATCAACTACCGAGAACCAGTACCTTTGAGTAGCGTTTTCTAATGCTATCAGATACTTATCGAGTGCTCCGATATGCGTTACGGTTGTCGGGGCGTCTATGTCTGCTATGTATTCAGTATTGCCTACGGTCTTAATCTCTACGATGCGACCACCGTTAGCGGCATACAGGGAAGTACCAAAGTCAGCGAAATAGACCTTTTGGCCTGT
>Ga0209318_1001734_pt1 | contig 12492 bp, 10 predicted proteins | sample RifGroE1_FD_183999 | JGI IMG/M metagenome (GOLD analysis project Ga0209318, IMG submission 183999) | Groundwater microbial communities from Rifle, Colorado, USA - Groundwater E1 (SPAdes) (version 2) | ecosystem: Environmental > Aquatic > Deep subsurface > Groundwater | place: Rifle, Colorado...
TGAAGGAATAGTTAATTCTCCTACAACTTTCCTAGATGGAGATATTGATGCAACACAAACAACAATACCTGTAATAGATGCTACTAAATTGCCAGATGCACCAAATCAAGCAACAATTGGAGTAACTGAAAATGCTGAAACTATATTATATACTGGCAAAAGTGGCAATATTTTAACAGGTTGTACTAGAGGATTTGAAGGTGTTGCAAGTATATGGAATAGTGGAAGTATTATTGGTAGAAATTTTACTAATTATGATTATAGTAGTTTAGTTAGTAATGTAATTGAGCATATAAATGATGATGCAGAACATGGTATATTTTATCGCCAAGCAATTATTAATGGTGGGTGTCAAGTAGCACAAGATATAGTTAAAACATTATCTACTACACCTCAATATGGCTCTGTGGATATGTTTTCCGTTAAGGCCACAGGCACAGCAGTTAGTGCAGGTACAATAACACAGGTAACAAATTCTACTATTGGTACTACTGGATATGCTTTAGCAGTAACTGGAGTAACGCTTACTGGGACTGGTATTATTTATACTCGTTACCGTATAAGTGCAAAAGATGCAATTAAATTAAAAAATAAAATAGGATCTTTTGCACTTATAGTTTGGCATGATGTTGGAAGTAATATTAATTATACGATATATATACGCAAACCAACTGTTTCAGATAATTATACTGGAGTAACTGAAATAGCTAATAGTGGAGCAATTAGTGTATCTTCTGGAATTTCTAATCTAATTAAATTTGAGAATATAACTTTAGGTGATGTTTCAAACGGTTTAGAAATAGAAATTCAAGTTGCGTGTGGTGCTGTAACTACAAAGAATTTCCATTTTACTGAATTTCAATTTAATAAAGGAAGTCTAGTATTGCCATTTATTTATATAAGTTTAAGTAATACACAGTATGCTTGTCAAGAATATTATTATCGTTCTTGGAATGAAGGAGTTGTTGCTCCTAATACTGGTTCGATAAGTGGCGTATCTTCTGCTACAAATAATATTATATGTTCATTTAGATTTCCAACTCCTATGAGGATTGCTCCTACATTACGAATTATAAATGATAATACAGATAAACAGGTTCGTGTAACAGCTACAAATGCTAAAATTTCTTTTACTACAGTTAATTATGCTGGTAATAGAAAAGGTTTCTCATATTTATATGATAGTGGCACACCTTTTACAGTAGGTACATATTATGATTTTGATTTAATTGCAGATGCTAGATTATAGAAATAGTAGGAGGTAAATTATGGATTACAAACATTATATACGATTAGATGAAAATAATCTAATTATTAAATCATTTTCTACAGCATTTGAACAGCCAGAAGAAAATGATATCCTAATCTGTGAAACAAATGAAAGACATTTTAACTTAGATTTATATATTTATCCAGGAGTATTAAAATACAAATATATAGATAATCAAATTACAGAAAGACCAGCAAGTGAATTGATTATACCGCCACAACCTATACAAATAACAACAGAAGATATTCAAAATCAATTAGCACAAATAAATAATGATTTTCTTGGATTTTTGGATTGGTATTATATTACACATCCAGAAGAATCATAAAATAATTATGTAAATTATATATTAAATAAAATAAAAGGAGGAATTTCAAATGACAATTTATCCAATGACAGTTTATCCGTTTAGAACTTCGTCTTATGCAAGAGCAATTTACCTTTATGGGACTACTACTTTTTCATTAATTGTTCAAGAATATGTAGAGCCAGTAAAACAATATGCTGCATTAAATTTTACTTTAGCACAAATTGATAATGCTTTATTAGTTGGTTATATTACTCAACAAGAATATGATGATACAATAGCATATATTGTTTAAGTTTTAATTTAAGTTTAAATACTCCTTGAAGGGAGTGACATAATGTAATAAATGTTTAACAGAGGTAAATTAAATAGACAATCATTTAATAGATCATCAATAGTTTTATATAATGTGAATATATCAATAGATACTAATCGTAAAATAATATTATCTGATATAATTAATAATGATATTATAAGATATGTAAATGTAATTGATATAGTAAATAATGATAATGCCAGAATATTATATAATACAATATCTACAAATACTGATACTTTAATAAATATTATAAATGATATATCTTTAAACAGTGATAGCATTAGAGTTATTAATAATAACGTATTAATTAACAATGATACTTTAAGGGTATTATTAAATAGTGATATATTAAATATAGATACATTAAGGAATATAAATAATATTACTTCTATTAACAATGATTTATTAAGAATCATACATACAACAGAAAATATTAATAATGATACTTTAAGAAATATTGTTAATTCTGTAGATGTAACTAATGATACCTTAAGAGTTATTACTAATTCAAATATTGTAAATGTTGATTTATTTAAAAAATTAATTGTTGATAATATAGTTAGTATTGATACAAAAAGATTAATAGTTAATATTGATGTTGTCAGTAATGATTTATTTAGAGTTATATTAAATAGTATATCTTTAAATAGTGATATATCAAGAAGTATATTAGTTAGTGATAATGTAAATATAGATTTATTAAGGATACTAACTAATCAGAATGTAACTATTGTTAATGTAGATTTATTAAGAGTATTATTGAATAATGTAAATATCAATAGTGATATAAATAGAAAATTAGTTATTAGCAATACTTCTACATTTGATACAATAAGAAATATAGTAAATAGTAAAATTTTATTTGCTGATACATTAAGACATGTTAATAAGTCAGTTAGTATTAGTAGTGATTTAAGAAGAAATATACAATTATATGTTACTGTGTTAGAAGATTTAAAGAGAATTATTATTTCTTCTGATGATACATCAATTAAACAATTAGAATTTATAGTATATATTCAAATGCTAAATGAAATTGAGGTGGTAATTGAGAAAAGTAATGAATTTGAGGTGATAATATAGTGAAGACTGGTGATATTGGGCCAGAATTAATATTTATTGTTAAAAAAAAAGAAATTAAAAATGGAATAACAGAAGTAAGTTTAGTTGATTTAACAAATGTAACAAAAGTAGAAATGTTATATAGAGGATATAAAATTACTAATACAAAAGAATGTACTATATTAGAACCAAAAACAAGTGGAAAAGTTAAATATATTGTTGAAAGTGGTGATTTTCCTAGAGAATGTAATTATAATACACAGATAAAATTGACGTTTAATGATGGGGAAATATATTATAGTGATGATTTTAGTATAATTGTGGATGGAGTGATTGTGTAGGTTTTGGTGTGTTTTGAGTTATAGGTTGTACAGATGGATTTATGGGTGTAGAATCCCAACAAAGAAGTTTAATATTACAGCATAGAAAGAACTCATCCTTAAACGGATGAGTTTTGTTGTGTGTTGTAATAGTGCAAATGGGAGAATTGGTTGAGATATTAGATTATTTTAAGAAGTTAGGTATTTAGGGGAGTCATGATCCCCTCTCTACACAGCCTAACTTCTTTTTTATTTTTAATTTTAAGGTAAATGTGTAGAGAAATAAAATAAATTGTGTGGAGGATGATTAGAAATGTCATTAGAAACAAAAGAAATTGAAGTTATTTTAAGAGGTAAAAATATTAAACATTTTGAAGATTTAAATTATGAAGTGCCAAGAGTTAAAGATAATCATTATAGATTAGTTGTTCCTAAAAATACAAAGATATTAGTTAAAGTAGAGGATTTACCTAAAGGTTCTAATATAATAGTTGATGTAAAATGTGATTATTGTGGGAAAGTAGTACCCAAAAAATATTATAAATATACTAAACAAAAAGAAAACTCTATAATTAATAAAGATTGTTGTGATGAATGTAAACAATTAAAAACAAAAGAAGGTTTATTATTAAAATATGGTGTAGAAAGAAATACTCAAATACCTAAAGTAAAAGAAAATATGTCTATATCTAGAAGACATAACTTAGAAACAGTAAGAAAATTATTTTTAGATAAAGGACTAATAATTGATGAAAATACTTTTGATTACAAAAATGATAGAAGTATAATATATTTTACATGTTCCAAACATCCAGAAGAAGGAATACAAGATACATATTATATGATTTTACAGCAAGGTGGTTGTGGATGTAAGAAATGTAGATATGAAAAAATATCAGGTGAAAATTGTCATATGTGGAAGGGTGGAATTACAGATTTATATAATTATTTAAGAGGGAAAATTGGAGATTGGAAATTTGAATCATTAAAAAGTAATAATTTTAAATGTGTAATAACTAATATAAATGATAGTAGTATAATTATTCATCATTTATATTCATTTGCTGAAATAGTTAGGGAAACATTATTAGAAACTAATATAGAATTATATTCAAAAATTTCAATGTATAGTGAATTAGAATTAAAAATATTAGAAGATAAATGTTTAGAATTGCATTATAAGTATGGGTTAGGTGTGCCAATATTAAAATGTTTACATGATATTTATCATAATACAGAAGGAAATTTAATTACTGATAATATTAAATTTGATAATTTTAAAGATAATTACTATAAAGGTGATTTTGATTATTTATTAGATAGTAAATATAAAAGTATTAATATATTAAAAACAGTAAGTTAAAATATTAACTGTTTATTTTATTTATAAAGGAGTTGATGCCAGATGCCACCAAGAATAACTAAATCTATAAAACAACCAAAAGAGGTGTCTGGAGAAGGTTATTGTAGGGTATGTCAAAAAATATTACCTGCTTCTCGTTTTTATGAGGCAACAAATACTGTGATTGATAAAAATGGATTGCTTTCAATATGTCGTGATCATTGTAATGAGATTTATGAAACATATTACTCAATACATAATAATATTGATATTGCTATAAAATTAACTTGTCGTGATTTAGATATTAGATATAGCGAAGAAGCATTAAAACAAGCACAATCTCATGTTGAAAGTTTAATGTCTAAAGGTAAAAAAGCAGATAAATTATTTGGATATTATAAAAGTAAACTGGGTTCTACTGGAAAGAAAAATGAAAATTTTGAATCATTTAGATTTAAGGATAGTGAATTTGAAAATATTATTAATGATCAAGTTGAAGAAAATATTGATGATGATTTAGTTTTATTTTGGGGAAGAGGTTTTGATTCTATTGATGATTATATATTTTTAGAAACAGAATTGTCAAACTGGAAAAAAACTCATAAATGTGATAATCAAGCAGAAGTAACATTATTAAAAGAAATATGTATAAAAATATTAATAATAAGAAATAAACGTGCTGAAGGAGAAACAGTATCACAAGATGTAAAAGAATTACAAGATTTATTTAAAACTGCAAGTGTTGATCCTGCTAAAGCTAATGTTGCAAGTGCAGGTAAATCACATGATGCATGGGGATTATTTGTAAAAGATATTGAGCAATTTAGACCTGCTGAATGGCACGATAAACAAGAAAAATATAAAGATATGGATGGTTTTATTCCATATATTAAAAATTATATAATACGTCCTATTAAAAATTTTGTTACTGGAAATAGAGATTTCCAAATTAATGATAATATTAATGTTAATTTAGAAGATGAAGAAGTAGTTGATGTCAATGGGTAGATCATATGCAAAATATGAAAACAATCATAGTAAGTATGCAGGTCACGCTAATCAATTCAAAGCACCTAAATCTATGATTAAAGAAAAAGATGTAACAGAACAATGGAGAGATAATATAATTGACTGGAATACCTACTTCAGAAGAAATATCCATAGGTTTATCCAATTTTATTTTCAAGTAGATTTGCATTGGTATCAAATAATATGGATATATTTTATGAGTATTTCTGAAGCATTTGTAAGCATTGCATGTAGAGCAGCATCAAAATCCTGGTTGATTGCTTTGTTTGCATTAGCAAGAGCTACACTTTGGCCTAATTCTGAAATTGTAGTAGTAGCATCTACTCAAAAACAAGCTGGTATTATATTAGGAAAGGTTGCAAGGTTTAGACTAGATCATCCTAATATTGCTAGGGAGATATCTGATTTTGCTAATACTAATAATAATCGTGTTTGTACGCTTCATAACGGTAGCACAATAAAAGTAGTTGCTTGTAATGAAGGTGGTCGAGGCGAAAGGTCTACTTTTACAATTGCGGAAGAATTTAGGATAATGGATAAAACTAAATATGATAGTATTGTAAAACCTTTTGCTTATGCTAGACAAACACCTTATTTAAAAAATCCAATATATCAACATTTAATTGAAGAACCTAGAGAAGTATTAATATCTTCTGCTTATCATAAAGCAATGTGGTGGTATGAAGAAACAAAAACAATGATTAAAATGATGTTAAGTGGTGAAAATGTAGGTTTTATTGCTTTTGATTATCCTATTGCTATTAAACATGGTATTAAAACAAGAAAACAAATATTAAGAGAAAAGTCTACAATGGACAAAGTTACTTTTATGGAAGAGTATGAAAATATTCCATTTGGTGAAAATAGTAACTCATATTTTAAATTACAAATGTTTAATAAAAATAGAATTATAAAAAAATCATTTTATCCATTAAGAAATGATTTGTTAGATAAAAAGAAAAATCCGTATAATATTAAAAAATCAGATGGTGAAATTAGATTAGTATCTATTGACGTAGCAACTCGTAAGGGCGAAAAAAATGATAATACTATTATAACATGCATTAGATTACATCCTACTGCAAAAGGTTATAAGAGAGAATTTGTTTATATGGAATCTCATCAAGGTGAACATACTGCTTTACAATCAATTAGAATTAAGCAAATATATTATGATTTTGAAGGTGACTATATTGTACTTGACTTACATAATGTAGGAATAACAATTTTTGAAAGATTGGCAGAAGTAACTAAAGATGAAGAAAGAGGTATTGAATATGATGCATTTACAGTTTATGAACATAAATCATTAAGCAATAAATTAATTGAAGAATTAAAAGAAAAAACATTATCATTAAATGCAAAACCTGTAATATATCCTGTTTTGGCAGATGCTAAATTTAATAGTGATGTTGCAGTAGATTTTAGAGATAAATTACAAAGAAGTATGTGTAGTTTTCTTGTTGATGAAAGTGAAGCAGAAATTTATTTAACAAAAAATAATAAAGAATATATAGGTAGCAATGATGTAGAATTAAGTAATTGGTTTATTGCACCTTATTTAGAAATGGAATTACTTATAAATGAAACTATTAATTTAGAATATCATATTTTAAATGGTAATATAAAATTAGAAACTGTAGGAACTGCCAGGAAAGATCGCTACACTTCCTGTTCATATGGAAATTTTTTCGCTTCGTTATTAGAAATTGATTTATTAAAACAAAACCAAGATTCAGATTATGATTTCGTATTTTCATTTTCATAATAACACATTACTAATATAATTGTCAACCAAACAAAATTAAACACAGAAAGGAGGATTTAATTTAATTGGCGAAAAAACAAATTGTAAATCCTCAATCACAAATTGAATCACAACAACAAATAGAAATAAATACTCAAAACAATCAAAATTCTAATACTTCTCCCCCACTATCTAATTCAAATGAAATAGAATTAAATTCGTTATCTTATAGTTCTTTTTCATTAGGTAGATTAGATACAGATAATATATCAATGACTGATTTAAAACAATATGTAAAATATCCAATGATATATAATGAAATTTTAAGGACTATATCTGAACAAGCGTATGGATCACAAGGTTTGTATAGTAACGTAATAGATTATATGGTTGCAATACCTACTTTATCTTATATAACAACTATGAGAAATAATACACCTGAATTTAAAGAGAAAAAGAAAAAATTTAATTTATTATTAAAATTATTAAATCATGATAGATCAACAAGAGATACATTAAGAAGTTTATTTATAGACGGCACATATATTGGAATACTTCGTAATTCCACAGCAAATAATAAAAAACTTGATACTGGTGCAGTATTAGTAGATTCTATTGATAGAATTGAAGGATTATCACTAGATGATAATTTTATGATACAACCATTAGATTTAGATTATTGCAAGATAATAGGTTTTCAAAATAATGTTAGTATAGCTTCCTTTGATATGATGTATTTTGATCAATTCAAATATGGTGGTTTAGTTAATGAAATTAAAAACTATCCTAAAGAATTTATTAAAGCATATATGGATTATAAGAAAAATGCTAGTAAAAGATGGTTTATATTAGATTACAGAAAAACTATTGCATTAAAATCTAAAGCAAAAGAAAACGAACCTTGGGGTCGTCCCTTGGGTTTATCTGCTTTTTCAGATATGAAATTAAGTGGAGACTATGATGATAGTCAATATCAATTAATTAGTGAATTAGCAAGTAGTATATATTTCCTTATTCTACCAGAAGGTGAGAAAAAGGGGTCTTGTTCATTAAATAAAACACAACAAGATAATGTGATAGATGCATTTAAAAATGCTGTTAAAGTAAATACGAGTGGAAATATTGCTAAGATTTCAACTCTTAGTTTAGCTCCAGGAACAAAAATAGATAGATTAAGTAAAGATTCTTCATTAATTAAAGATACATTAAGTGATGAAAACATGAAGAAAATTAGTACAAGTTTAGGTTTTGCTAGTAGTGCTTTAAATGCAGAATCAAGTGGAGGAAGTTCATATGCTAATTTAGCAGTAAACTTAGATTTAGTATCTTCTCAGGTATTCCAATTAGTTAATGAAATAGCTAGAGAATATACTAGAGTTTTAAATGAATTATTAAATATTAAACCGAAGGATTATATAGATGTAAAATATTTGCCTATTTCTTGGTTAAATAAGGATGATATGTTTGAAAAAGCTAAAGAATTATATACTCAAGGTAAAGGATCTCTAAAATTCTGGATATCTACAATAGGCGTAGATGTGGATGATTATTTAAGTCTAATGGAAGAAGAATTAGAAGATGATTTTGAGAACAAATTTCCCGTCCATGCTACATCTGCAACTTTTTCAGGAAACGATAATAAAGGTGGTAGACCATTAATGGATGAAAAAGATTTAAGTATTAATGGAAAAGTAACGAGGACAACTAATAGTAATAATCAAGTAAAACCATCAACTAAATAATATTTTCAAAAGGATAGTATATAAAAAGAAGTCGACAGCTTTTTTATATATGATAAGATAATATTCCTAAATTATCTTCCTTTGTTTCTTTATTTTTAGGTAAATAATTCTAAGGAGGAATTAATGAAAAAATTTACACAAGAAGAAATAGATATTATAAAAGAATATTATCCAACTTTATCAAAAGAGGAATCAAAAGCAACAATGAGTATTTTATTACCAAATAGGTCTTATAGTGTAATAATTTCAAAAGCAAAAGAATTAGGTATTAGAAAATCATTTTGGTGGAGCGAAGATGATATTAAAAAATTAAAAGAATTATATCCAATAACAGATAAAGATAAAATAATAACTTATTTTAATGGTAGAACGTATAAAGAAATTCAAACTATGGCTAATAGATTAAAATTAAGAAGAGAAATATATTATTGGTCATTAGATGAAGTAGATATTTTAGAAAAACATTATCCAAATTCAAGTAAAGAAGAATTAGAAAAACTTTTACCAAGACACACTTTTATAGAAATGAGAAGTAAGGCAAATAAATTAAAAATAATGCGAATTTATAAGAAACCTAAAAAGACGAAAACATTAAAAATTACAATTTGTAAATATTGTGGAAAAGAAAGATTATTAAAAAGTGAATTTAAAAATAGAACAAAAATATGTAAAGAATGTTGGAAAAAATTAAACAATATAGATAGTTATAGAAATAAATATGGTATTGAATTAAATTTTGATAAAATGTATAATACTTATTCATCAATTGATTGGTGGAAATTTACATATTATGGTACACCAAATGGTAATAAAATAAAGCAAGTTCCATATGAAATATTATCTAGTAAAACTATGATAGATAACGTATTAAAATATGTGATTATGAATGAGATGTGTTTTGATAATAGAAATAAAATATTAAATATTGTTTTAAATGATTTTAAAAAATATAGGTTAAATGGAATGTTATATAAATTTCATAAATCAATTTATGAATTAATAATATATTTATTTCCAGAATATAATATAAAACAATGGGAGTTATCTGCAACTATAGATAATTGTTGGGATATAAAAGAAAATGCAGATGATTACTTGAAATGGTTTATTAAAGAAAAATTAGATGTAGATAATATTATAGATTTTAAATCAGAAATTCCTAAAATATTTACTATAAGTGAATTAAGAAGAATTAATGAACATATTTTAAACCATATTATACATACTAAAAATTATTACAATTCTTATTATGAATGGTTTAATACTTTATTTCCAGAATTAAAATTATCACCAAATGATTTTAAAGAACATATATCTAAAGATGGTAAAAGACTTAATTCACTTGAAGAATTAAAAGTATACGAAACTATAAAATATAATTTAGGAATAAATATTACTCCTACTTATGGTAAAACAAACATTATACATATCATAATGAACAAGAAAATGAAAATTATGTACCAGATTTTATTATTAAAAAACTAAAAGATAAAATAATTGTTGTAGAATATTTTGGATTATATAAAGAAAATAATTCTCATAAAATATTTGTTAATTATTTTAATAAAACTAAAAGAAAGGTTACATATTTTGAAAATAATAAAGATATATATTTTATAGGATTATATCCAGATGATTTAAAAAATAACTTTGAAGGAGTGAAAAACAAAATCACTTCTTTTTTAATTTCTGCATAATAATTCTAATAATTTGAAAGGTGGTGATAAATATAAAAAATAGTGTAATAGAAATATCTAAAAAAACAGCTAAAGCAGGTCGTACTCCTATAAAACTAATTCTCCACCAAATCCATAGGGATTTGTCGGATTATAATGGGAATGGTATCCACTGGGATAAAGGATATACAGAAAATAATATTGAATCTGTAAAAGGGATGCCTCTAGTTGCTCAATTTATAGATGATGAACATAAGATTCCTTTTGGATCACATGGTAATATGGAGATTATTGAAGAAAATAGAGTTATTTTTGAAGATAGTCTTGTAGTAGGGTCTTTTGAAAGTGCTTATATAGCAGAAAATATTGAAGTAAATAATCAAACAATTGATGCTTTAGTAGGAGTAGGATATATATATGATCAAAGATTTCCATCTTTAGTAGATTATCTACAAGAAGAATATGACAATGGTAATTCTGTAGAAGGTTCAATTGAGATTTGTGCAGATAAATCATTAGGCAATAAAAAAATTATATATGATGGTGGATGGAAAGAAAAATCTAGAATTCCGCAATTCTATCAATACTCCGCTCATGCGCTCGTAATAGGAGAGGTCGCCGCTGATCAAAATGCTTTATTACTTGAGTTAAACACACTCAAGAAAAAAGAGGTGAATATTTTGCCAGATGATAAAGATAAAAATATCATTGAGATAAACGCTATGAATTATAATGATATTTCAACAATTATTGAAAGTAAATTTAATAAAAAAATGAATGAAAATGAGTCAAATTATTGTTATTATTATGTTCATAAATTTTATCCAACTATATCAACATTTATTATGAAAAGTTGGGATAAGACTGGTGAATATTTTCAAATTACATATACAGTTGAAAATGGTGAAGTTAAACTTGGTGACACTATTAAAGTCGAGGAAAACTGGAGTCCTATAAACGGAGAACAGGGAATCGAAGTTAATACACCTATTAAAAATATAATAAGTAAATATAAGAAGGAGGAAAAAATTAAAATGGATGAAAAAATTGTATTAGAACTTAACCAAAAAATCGAAGATAAAATTAATGAAATTAATTCATTAACTAAATCTTTGGAGCAAAAGGAATTAGAAGTTAACACTTTGACTAAATCTTTAGATGAAAAAGTAGTAGAAATTAATACTATTACTGAAAAGGTAAAAGAATTAGAGGCAAAAGTAATTGAAGTTAATACTTTAACTACTAAAATTTCAGAGTTTGAAGTTAAAATTGAGGAGTTAAGTTCTACCATCGTAGAGGTTAACAAATTACTTGAAGCAGAAAAAACAGAAAAAGAATCTCTTACTGTAGAAGTTAATTCTTTTAGGGAAGAGAAAACTAAATTAGAATCAGAAGCAAAACTTGCAGAAGTTAATGCTTATTTTGAAACTGAGATTACTAAAAATGGTTTTGAAGAAGCAGAAGTAAATTCACTTAAATCTTTTGTAGATGCTGTTGATTTAGATGGATTAAAGAAAGCAGAAGCAGAATTATGTGCAAAGAAATTTAAAGAAATGATTTCTGAAGGTAATTCTGTTGAAACCAATACTAAGAATGATATGTTTATTTCTATTAAAGAAAAAGATGTTAAAAGAATTCCAGGTAGTATCCCTTCTTTCTTTAAAGAAGTTTAAAGAAG
>Ga0209318_1001735_pt1 | contig 12489 bp, 14 predicted proteins | sample RifGroE1_FD_183999 | JGI IMG/M metagenome (GOLD analysis project Ga0209318, IMG submission 183999) | Groundwater microbial communities from Rifle, Colorado, USA - Groundwater E1 (SPAdes) (version 2) | ecosystem: Environmental > Aquatic > Deep subsurface > Groundwater | place: Rifle, Colorado...
TATATTTTTGTATTTTAAAATATACTAATAACGATTCTATGTATACTAAATTTTTATTATTAATACAACATCTGGATTTCCAATTGTTTTTTTTATTGTGCATTTTTATTATTAGAACTTTCTTTGTTAATATAATCTAATAATATTTTGCGTGAATTTAAACTAAGTTTACACATAGAATCATGATTAATTTCTTGTTCAGAGATTATATAATCTTGTTTAGTAACTATATAATTTAATAAATTAATTATTATGCTATCGTTTTTCTTTAGTTGATTATTCTGGATAAAAATGAAGATGAACAACCAGAAAATTACAAGGCAAAAAATGATAAATATCAAGAAATTATTTTCTGCAAAAACCAACTTCGCCTGATAATAGTATTTACCTATAAAATATATTAAAGATATACATACACCAGATCCAAGAATTACAGTTAAATTAAAAACATTAACTATCTTTTTCCAATCTTTCAAAATAATAGAATCCTCCTTTCTTTTCTTTTATTATATAGTAAGAAAGGAGAGATGTCAATATATTTATTTTAATATTTTAATAATTATTTTAACAAATCAAAAATACTTTTCTTTTTACTAGGTTCAAATTTATGATTTGAAGACACCCATTTTAGAACCTGAAAGTAATTATGGAAATTTCTGGATTCTATATGAAACTTTTCCTTGCCCTTGGGATTTTGGCTAAAATTGAAATGCTTGAGATAGAGCAGATCATCTTTTTCTTTATGAAAAACAATATATCTATTGCCGTTATGATTAATTTCTAACTCATTTGCAACATCTTCATATGACCCTGTTAATTCATTACGTTCATAATTATACAGTACGTTCAATCGCATATTGTTGAAATATTGCTGATTCATTAGAATAACTTCGTCTATATTATCCTTTAGTAAATTATGTAATTTTTTATCCACCCATACTTCAATAACACCCTTTCTATTATTTATTTTGTTTCTTGTTTGAATAAAGAATCATTTGCTCAATAGTTCGACATTCATCTATCAACCAATCAAAATATCTTTTAAAATATCTTCGTTGTAGTAGAAATATCAACCATTGAGAGATAATTATAAAGCTTAACAATACAATAATTAATATATTTATCATCATCCCATAATTTATAGGGCAGTGTTTATCTCTGCCCGTTTTATTTCAGTCCCTTCTCAATTAATTTTACAATACAATTCACCTTCATATATGACCGTTTAACCTCATATATGACCGTTTACCAACAATAAAATCATAATGAAATGCTAATTTTATTGGGTTTTATACTTCATTGGTTTCATACGAACCAATTATATTAATAGCGAATAATCCTGTACTTGGCAATCTTATTTCACTACTTCCAATAATCACAGTCATTGTGCCAAAAAGATTTATTACTGACACTGGTATGAACTGAGAATTAAGACCGTTACTTGTTGTTGCAACAATATTTTGATTCAGCGAAAAGGTTTTAGGTAATGTTAAAGTACCAAATATATATCTTCCTTGCGTATAATTACTAATCCCAAAAGATAAACTGAAATTAACCATATTATCAGTTTTAGTATATATGGCTTTGTATAATGTAACTGTAGCCCCCGAAATATCTGGATCACTAGCTGTCATTGTTATTGTTGGTGTCCAAGTACCAACCTCAGTTCTATTTTTATAATTAGGATAAATATTTAAATATTTATTTCCACTATTATTTGTAACTGAGATTATATAACTTTCATTAGGTTTTATTGTTAATGAAGTAATTGTAGAATTTGTATTACCTTCTCTAAGATAAACACCATTAAATGTCGAAGGAGTTAATGTTCTATCAGCTCCCGCATCAGTATTTACAATACGACATACAAAATTATCTGTAGTAATTGCCCATGCGCCTATAGTTAAATTGCCAGTAGATTCTAAATGAATTTCAGTATTATTATGTATATCTTTTATTGCTAAACTAGATGTCCCTACATGTATAGTTTCATTTTTACCAAAGTTAGAAGCTAAAATTCCACCTGCGTCTCTTCCGTTGCCCACTTTTAACTTTTGTGAATCAATTGTATATAATAACTCACCTTCTGGTGCAACATAGTTATTTAAATCTGCTTCTATTCCAGTTATTGCTTTTGTCATTATTTCACCACCTTGTTACTTGCTTCATATTTGATATAAACCAGCTACCGTACAACTTCCATTATACGGACTACTAAGTTCACCAATATCAATAGTTATTAATATAGCAGGAACACTATTGCCAGAAATTGTCATTGTTGTAATTGTTGTAGAATTAAGATTAGCATCCGCTTCACTAGTGTATCCTTGAACTTTTGATATTGTACTAGTTGGGATTGAAAATCTAACCGTTCCTGATCCACTATATACTCCTGGAATCCAATCGAAATATACACTAAAAGCAACTTTGTCATTTAATTTTATATAAGAGCCAGATATTGAATCTATAGACCCCCCACCAGATACAACTTCCATTGTCGGTATCCATGAAGTCCCTATAGGCAATTCCATAGAATTACTTTGCAATTTTCCACCCAATGTAGCTCCATTTCCCATATATAGTCTTTTTTCAATAGTATCAAAAACTGGCTCTCCAGAATATGGAATATATAATTCTCTTTCTGTAGTTGTTAATTGTTTAAACTGTAATACACTCATATTTTCACCTTCTTTTAAATTACACTATTACATAGCTACCATAGACCATAAATCTACCATCAGTGAAATCTCCAACGCCACTCATGTAAAAACTAAGATGATCAAAATTTTCAGAATTTCTAATACCCACATCATTTTGTACCGTATCAACCATTACAAATGATGGCATTTTCATACGAGCCGTAGCAATTGGTGGAAATACATTCCATATAAAACTACTGCTAACTGCAAAATTTCCACGAAGACTAACATTCATTGTATAATACACAACGTTTCCAACTCTTATATACATGCCTGTTGATGAAAATATAGTACCAGTACCTAGAGTAAAAACTACTGTTGGAGTATAAGTACCGCTTGTTATTATAGGAATATCTGATGTGGTATTATTTATATTTAATCCACCTGCTAAAATCCCATCGCCTATGTACATATCTTTATCATTTACCTGAAATAAAGGTTCTGCTATTTTAGGGGTATACAATTGTCTTCCTGTTGACCCTCTTTTGAATTGTAATATTTCACTCATATTATGCCACCTCACACATTCCAACTATAGTAATATCCCTATCCATTTCCGCAAATGAATTATCTATTGTTATATCTATTGCAGGATACATTACACTATTAACCGTCATAGTTGTAATTGAAGCAGGTGTTGTCATCATAGTAGTATCATCCTCTAACAAATTGTCTATAAATGTATGAATGTCATTAGGCATTCCAATTTGTGGTAATGATATAGTTATATTACTTAATACTGTAGCTATATCGTCCCATCTTAAACTTATTCTAAAATTAACAATATTCCCTACTTTTAAATAATGACCTATTGGGTTTGTTACAGTACCGCCTCCTGAATTGATAATTGTAGATGGAGTCCAAAAATCCATTTTAGGAAATGAGGAAATATCAATCACACTTCCTTGAACTGAGCCACCAGTATCAATACCATTTCCAACATATAATTTTTCTTCATTTGTATCCCAAATTGGTTCAGCAGAATAAGGAATATAATTTTGTCTTTCCATTGTTGTCATATTTTTAAATTGTAAAACTGCCATTTATTTCATTCCTTTCTTAATGAATTAAGCTGCAATCGTGCCTAAATCATATATATTTTCAAAAACATTAGAAGATAAATATCCAAAACTTACAGTAGGTGGATATATAAATGTTGTTCTATCACTAATAGCTCCTCCATCAAAAAGCACATCAGATATATCATAAGAATTATCAAATTGACCATAATCTTTATTTAAACTTTCTGTATATACATTGCCAGAAACATCAACTTTTAAAGTTTCACCAGCGATTGGATTTTCTTTTATTTGTAAATTCTGTACAGTTAACTTCTTCTCAATTTTATCAAATATAAAATCAGAACTTCCAGCAAATACACCGTTGTCATTAAATTGTACTTGTTTATCTGAACCTGCAATTTGTGTCCCAACTTTTAATGTACCAGTTACGTTGTCATATGTTGTATTTGATTCACTGGTTGCATCTAGTGATATAGCTTGACGTGAACGACCATCAGTGTGATAAAGATTAGTTGTTCCTTCAGGCAAACTATCTGTACTACTTAATCCTACTGCATTTTTATCAAGTGTTTGAAATGTTTTGTCCCCACGATAATATTGAGCAGAAGTTCCAGCTATAATTGTAGGTTCTTTTGTATCTAAATTATCCTTAACTAATTTTTCTGTAGGATAATGAGTATCATCTGGGATAGTTTGAAATTCTGATAATCTATTAATTAACTTTTCGGATGTTGTAGTCAGATTATATTCGTCAATACGATATTCGCTTACAGCTAATGCCGTACCATCTAATGCTTGCCCACAAAATCTATAGTATTTTGAAATCAGAATTGCCGCACTTGTTATATTTTCCCAGTATGATGTTCCAGACGTTGCAAACGGAGTCCATGTCACACCATCATCTGAGTATTGTATTTTAAGCAATCCGACATTAGACGCTGGGTGTGCAATATAGGTGCGACCAACTTGTATCAGATTGCTAAAAGTTACTTGTGTATAGTGCCAATTATCTTCAGTATATGTCGTTACAGTTCCTTCTGCTGTTATATCAACTAAAGTTGCATGTCGTGAATATATTGCAGTTTTAATATAATTAAGTAATGCAAATGTTGATGGATATTTAGCACCGCTATAGCCTAGAATCTGAGTTACTTTATTAGTTACATCTTCTGGTGTAAACCCAATATTTTTATTTACAATTGACCAATTAGTTATAGTTGTTGATGGATTATCAATTTTAGCAATCAAAAAATCACCAGCTTCTACTACATCAGAACCTAAAGTTCCAGCAACAGAAATAATCCAAGTATCTGATTTCATTATTGCTTCACTAGTACCTGACCCTCCTGTAGATGGGAATAGGTTTGAAGAAGCATCATAATCCCCTCTGAAATCAAGTAATCCTAACGTAGCATTTTCAACAGCAGTTTCAACAACAGTTTTTACAAATGCGGTGTTTGCTATTTGTGTAGTATTATTTTCTACGGATGGGGTTGGTGTTGTGGGCATCCCTGTTAATGATGGTGAATCTGTTGGTGCAAATTCGACTCCCCCAGCAGTCTGCGAATTACCTATAAACAAACGAGGCTTGCCATTATCATTTGAAACAATTGGTTCACCAAATACAGGTGTTATATTTGTTCTCCTTGATTCTGCTCCTCGCCGTAAAATTATTGGCGTTGAGATAATAACCATCTCCCTTCTTATTTAAAGATAAAGAGGAAGAAACTTAATCCTTCCCCTTTTAATTATTTAGTTTTTAATTATTTAATTTATTTCATTCCTCTCAAAATTAATATGAAGCTATAGTAATAATAGGTGGCACATTTTTATAAGTATGACCAGATGATAATAAACCAACTTGATTGTGATTCCATGCAGACCAACCTTCCAAATTTTCGACATTACCATCAGTAATTGCAGACGTAAATCCCAAAATACGGAAAAGTCTCATATTCGTGTATGCTGTTGGAGTAGCATAATAGTTAGAACCAATATGCATTACAGATGTGCTCACTGATGGATTAGACGTTTGAGCAGTTAGCTGTTCAGTATCACCATTTAGCCTTAACTTCATATTCGCTCCATCGTATCTAACAGCAGCAAATCCAAACGAACCCAAGGTATACCCAAGTCCAGTTGTCTTTCTCCATGCACCATTAAAATGTCCCCCTCCGAAAGTGTTTGCAGTTGCAGTATATTCACCAGTACCCGTACTAACTCCCATAGCATAGTTGATATTGCTATCTGGGGTGTATTCGTCTGTAAATATAGGGGTCTGTACACCAGAGGCATTCTGTCTAAATACACCAAACAAAGTATACGCAGTTCCTAAAGGCAACGCTATGCTACTTCTTAATTCATCATCGACACCGTCGAATAAACAACCTTTTACCCCCGTAGCGTCTGCTACATCAATAGTTGGTTGTTTAGATCCAGTTGCCTGTACAACATTACCTCCTAGTGTTCCAGTATTTGCAAGCGTTGAAAGTGCACCAAGTTCAGGAGTTGAAAAGTCAATATCAATTGCTCTTGTTAATAAACTAGGTGTCCACAGTTTATTAATACTTTTAGGGTTACTCCATCCTACAATTGCAGGTTTAGTACCAGTACAACGAATAGTAGCACTTCCACCAATCTTTAATTGTAATGCTATAGCATTTGTATGTGTAGTATCAAATATTTCTGTACCATTTGAAATTATTGTAACATTATTTGCAGAAGTATCAATCCTCCTAATAACTACTGTATTCCCAGTTTGTATTGTGCTTGATGCTGGAAGAATTACTGAAATACTACTGGCAGAAGCATCTACTGCATAAATATTGCCCCATGAAGCTGTAAAATTAGTAGTTTGATTGGCTTGAAGTGTTGTGTCAATACCTCTGACAGCAATTTGATAATCTGAAGAATCTATGAGAAGTCCATTTATAAATTTTAAAATTATACTCACCTACTTTCTTTTAATAAGTCGCAAGTGTTACAGATGCATTTGCAACACTTGCAGGATTATCCCAATCAACCATAGCTGGTTGTGTTCCTGTACAATTTATTTTTACACTACCGTTTGATTTTAGAGATACCTTTGTAGCAGTAGCTTGCATCCCAAGATATGTTTCTGTTCCATTTGCAATGATAGTAACACTATTAGCAGATGAGTCAGTTCTATTTACAATAATAGAATTACCCTGTTGTATAGAAACAGAAGCAGGGAGGGTGATAACGATACTACCCGCACTTGCATCTGCAAAATATATATTTCCCCATGATGCATTAAAAGTTGCTGTTTGTATTGGGTTTAACGAACCTAACGCTGACCTTATTGATGTTTTAAAGTCAGTAGAATCTAAATTTATACCATTGATAAATTTACTAGCCATATTTTTATTTCATTCCTCTCTTTATTATATTTTTAAGCATCTGCCCATGTACCTGTCATACCTACCATTGTCCATATTCCGTTTCTAACCTCTAAAGATAGGTAATTCCCCAAAATAGCCGATCTTAGATTTGTTATAATAGATCCTCCTGCATTTATAGAACCCGTTACACGCAATTCTTGAGCAACTGTTACGGCAAAACTTAACTTAAAACCTTCTGTAGCACTACCTAATGTAAAATTAACTAATCCTGTCGCACCAGTATTTATGAAATTTGTATAATTATCCGAAGATAAAACAGTATAATTCGCAGTCTTCGCAACTTCTTTTGGTTCGTTTTGTGCTGAAACTTCTGCCCAAAAACCTAATTCTGTAGCATCAAATGTCGCCCCAGTTGTTCTTTTAACTGTTGAACGAATTAAATCACCAATTTTTATATTCTTTGTTTTGTCTGTTGAAACAATATTAACCGTTGCAACACGAATTGTATTAATATCTACATTTTCTGACGCTGTCCAATTCGGAGTTGTAGATGAACCACTTCCAAATTTAACAAAATTAAGGTATTTATTTAATCCGTTAATCGTAATTACAACCAACATAATTTCTAAATAGTCAAGCGAAACACTTTGACTACCCGTTAAATCTTCCTTATTTCCTGCGTTATAAACACCATCATATGTTCCAGTGAAGTTTATTGGCAATGTTGCTCCACTGTGGTTTTGAATATAAAGAGAACCATCTTTTGTAAAATCTGCTTTTGCAAGATCTCCAGAAGTGCCTGATTCTATATGCACCATCTTCGCAAAATGCTCTTCCTTAATTGCAATAGCACCTGCACCTGATAGATGTACAGTTGATAATGAACCAGATGCTACTGATGCTCCACCTACAGCCACACCACCTACAGTCGTTCCATCCCCCACATAAAACGTCTTAGTATCTGTACAAAAAATAGGTTCTCCTGCTGCTGGGGTAATTAATAGACGCTCAGCGTCAGTTCCTCTACGGCACAAAATTCTGTTCAATTTATATACCCTCCTCTATTTTCAACATTATTAAAATAATTATCAAACAACTTGTTCATAATTTTAATTCCTTCCTTTCTAATTTTAATTTAGTTACCATGTTCCTCCATCAATATCAAAAATGAAATCGGCACTCTTATCTAAGTTACCCCCATTCATAATGTAAAGATTATCAATATTTGTGTCATTTATTGAACTGCCATCAAGTACACTAGAATCCCCATACACATCTGTTAGACTACCGCCACTTACACCTAAACTTGATACTAACTCTTTACTATCGTCACCACTCAACACATCTTCTAATTTTTTCCATTTTCCAGCAGTTAAATTAGTTTGAAAATCAATAGTCTGTTCTCCTGAGTCTTGACAAATATACAACACTCCATCTTGAACAATCGCTTCATTAACATTCCAATTTTTTTCTGCCCATGTATGCCAATGTGGAATATATTCATGATGCTCTAACCAACGATCTATTGCGATCCAAGGATGTGTACCAGCAGCATTCATTTTTAAACTAAATGGTGCCTCACTTTCATGCACTACAATAAGATTCATTCCTTCAGAATAACCTACATCCTGTCTCATATTAAAGTTAATTTCAGTATTTATAGGATTATATACATTAGATGAAAATCCTTCATCGTAAAAACAATGATCATAATCTTCAACATTACGATATAGTCTTGTACGAATTGATTTAGTAGCAGCTACAGAACCAATTTTATAATAAATTCTATCAAATACTTGATTAATTGTAATCGTTCTAGTATATCGCAAAGTTGTTCCAACCCACTCACCAGAATCATCAGATTGTTGAATTGAACGAATTTCTTTTGGTTGTAAAATAGGAGTACCTATTTCTTGTGTTCCATTATTGTCAAAAGGAATTTGAACAACAAGATATTTGCCACCTGTTGACTTAGAACCAACTGTTAAATGATGTCCACTTGAACCAGCAGAAACATCATTCCCAAAATAAACAGTAGAACTACCAGATTGAAAAGATGCATTTTGCCAATTTCCATCAATTAATTTTTGTAATTTAGTTATACCATTTTCTATATGCAATCGAACACTATCATTTGTGTTTTCATCACCTCGGAGATATAAGGATAATGTATCATTGGATTGTGTTACATCTGGTATGTTAGCAGAGGATGATTGAGCTTTGAGAGCTAAAGCGCGCGCAATTAAATCCAAATTTACCACTTCCTTTCTTTACAAATTTAATTCTTTTTCAAGAATTTCTTCAATATTATCAAAATCCCAATAGGGAATTTCTAATAATTTTATATTATTTACATGACAATAATCTCTTTTAATTTTATCTCTTACTTGACAATTATTAAAAACTTTTTCTCCTCCAAAATATTTTATAATTTTATAATGTTGAATGCCTTGATATTCAATGCATAAATTAAATAATGGCAAATAAAAATCAAACCTAAGAGAAAAAATATTTTTACAACCATAAAACATTTTTTGATATGTATAATTTATACTTTTATCTTCTAAAAACATCTTTATTTGTTCTTCTCCTCTTGATTTATTGCACGCAGGACATCCACAATTTAATCCAGTTCTACTCCATATATGAGACTCCCATTCGTAATTACATTTTTTACATTTCCACCAAACTTTTTGTCCGCTTTTAGGAGTATATTCTTCTGGGTTCTTTTTGTTTTTAATATAGTCCCATTCATCACATAATTCTGGATAATAAAACAACAAATTATAATCATCTGATGGTAATTGTCCACAACAATAAGGACAACCATTATTATTATAAACTCTACTATCTATATCTGTATTCCATTCATGTTTAGGATTTTTACTACATTGCCACCAAACATTTTTCCCACTTCCGCAAGTCACGTCATAAGGAGTTAAATCTCCATTCTTCGTGGGATGCCATTGTTTTGCCAATTCAGGATTTTTAGTTGCTAGGCAATTTGACAATCCTACTTTTTTACCTGCACAATATGAACAACCTTTGTTTTGTTTTATATTTTCCCAAGTCGCATTAAATATTTCTTTACAATTCTCTTTATTACATTGCCATGCAAGATTTAAATTTGAATTTTCATATTTGTCACTTATTAATTCAAAATCTTTATTATTTAGCTTACACCATATCTTTATATTTTGTATTGTATATGGATTTGATTTATGAAATTTTGCAGGTTTACGATTATTCACCAAATCATTTAATCTAGGATAATAATAATATCCATCTAAATCTTTAATAATTATTCTATCTTTACATTTTTCTAAACAATTACTTAATAATTTGTATCCCAAATTTTCTATGTAGTCTCTCGCCAATTCATATGTCCATCTCATTTATTTAAATCCTCCTTAAATCTTTACAAATAAAAAGATGACTAAAATTCTTTAGCCATCCACTTCTCAAGCAAATCTTTAAATATTTGATTTTCTTCAAATTCTATGTATACTTTGAAACGATCGCCTGTGCCACATCCAATTGTTTTAGCCCCATGTTTTATAAAAATATCTGCTTGTTTAATATTAAATATTTTAATTGTTTAGTTCACCACTCTTCCAATTGCACTAACTGTACCAGATGTTATAGCTGAAACCCTAATTCTAAATTTATAGCTTCCAGTCAAATCAAACTGATAAATAGAACCAAGCGTTGTCACAGAAGATGCTAATGTCATTGTTGTAAGATTTACACCTTGAATGCCGTACCAACTACCACCATCAATTGATAATGCTTCAAAATTTAATGTTACCCCTGTTGCATTTCCATTTAATTCAACATTTATAGTGCTCATATTAGTTGATATAATGAGTTCATTTCCGCTACTTATGGCACTTGTACTATTGTGAAACGAGAATATAGTTTGAGGTGCATTTGTCCCCATGTTTATTTCATTCCTTTCTTGTTTAAATTTTATTTTATTAAATATATTTGGTAATAATTACCTCGTTGCATAAAACTTTAAACAGAATATAATATTAAACGATATTGAAAATCACTGCATAATATTTTAAGAACCTCCTAATATTAATAAATATATTCTAAAATTATTTTTGTGGAGTTTACGGAACAAAATAATTTTATATTAGTTATAAAGTCTTAAGACTTTATAACTAATAATGGCTTTGCCAATTTAATTTTATATTAATATTATAAGCATAAGTTTATATAGAAAATTAAGTAAATTTTTTATATAAAAAGTTGTCCAGTTCTAAATATTAACATAAGATTATCGCCACAACTTCTAATATTTCTATATAATAGATAATATAGTAAAAGTGGTGAAATTATATTATTAATTTGTTATTTTCGTTATAATGACATATCTTTTATCTTTCATTTCTCCTACGGTTTCTTTTTTACTCTTAGATACTGCATATGATAAATTTAATTGATCTCTTAATATTTTTTCTAATGTAGATGGTTTTAATTTCTTTGTTCTATAATCTATCTTAGAATTTATTGTTATTAACTCTTTAATAATTAAATCTGATATTATTTGCTGTTTATCATTAAATAATTTTTTACCAACAATACTTTCTAAATAATTTTCTAAAGTTTCAATCTCAGATTCTAACATTACTTCTTCAATAAAATGTTTTTCATCAAACATATATTCCATTTCTAACCACCTCAATTGTTGCTTAATATATGCAAATTTATCAGTATTTTCAAACTGTTCAATCATATATTCTGCAAAATTAATATCTTTTTTTAATCTTGCTTGTCCAATAGGATTAATCATAAATTCATTAGTTTTAGAATCTTTATAAATAATATCATCACTTATTTTGCTCAATTTATTATCATATTTATTATTAAAACTACATTTGTGGTCATCTTCAAGTAATAATAAATCAATATCTTCTTGTTTTCTATTATATTTCCTTAATAATCCTTGGAATGCTTTTTTAGACCTAGTTGAAATATATAAATTTATTTCTTGCGGATTATTAATATCAATCCTTTTTCTGCCAAGCATCTGTAATAATGAGGTTTTATCCCATGCTAAAATAACAATATTTTTAAGCAGATTATCTTTTAAATTAATTCCATTATCAAGTGCTTTTGTAGCAATTAACACCTTTTTCTTAAATGTATCGTCATTGATTATAGATATTAATTCTTCACTTTTGTACCTGATTTTATTATGGAACATTTATCTTCACCTATATTCTCCATAATCTTATATCCATCTTTTAAATCACTAATAAATATCAACCATTTATCATTAGTTTTATCATTTAGTATTAAATTAGTAATTATATTTTTATAATTATAATGTTCGATATATTTTACATTTACATTTGAATAATCTTTACCAGTTTTATATGTATGTAATTTAAATTT
>Ga0209318_1001737_pt1 | contig 12479 bp, 28 predicted proteins | sample RifGroE1_FD_183999 | JGI IMG/M metagenome (GOLD analysis project Ga0209318, IMG submission 183999) | Groundwater microbial communities from Rifle, Colorado, USA - Groundwater E1 (SPAdes) (version 2) | ecosystem: Environmental > Aquatic > Deep subsurface > Groundwater | place: Rifle, Colorado...
TTGCCGCCTTGACAAAATGGGCAGTAGACAGGGACTATTTCATCATTCTTTATTCTGTAGTCCCTAAAATGCTTATCCGCTATATCTATTGGAGTTAATTCATGGTTCAACGTATCACCGTCTTTGTTGGTATTTCATTAGGTTTAGGAGTGGGTTTGTTTTCTGTCCTTAAATTCCTTCCCCATTCAACGTGTTTCTTGCAGGACGTATTTATCTGACTTCTGGGGTTGCATTTATCCTTTAATGGTTTATCTATTTTATAGGTAGACCAATCCTTTATAGATTCAACTAAATCTAATTGAGGATACCGTTCTTTTAATTTTTCGTACATTTCAAGGTCTTTTTCCCTATCAAATGGATAGTTCTTGACTAATTGAAGTGCTTTAAAAAAGGCATCTTCGTCAGAAGTGAGTATAATTGTTTTTTCTTTTTCTATATCTAACTCTTGATCTATATCTGTATATTGACATGATGTTGACATTCCTTGACCTGTCATTGACAAGTCATTGACACCATCACTTAACATCTTAGTGTTTTTTCTTTGTTTTTGTTTGGCGAGTCTATTATACTCCCTTATTTCTGCCATTTTATCGGTACTTTGGTATTCTTCCCACCCAGAAAGACTTATACAATTATCCTGATCAATATTTATCATATTCAATTTTCTAAATGTTTCTAATGCTAGTTTTATCGTACTTAAAGGTATTTCATATTCGTTTGACAGCATTTCTGGGGTGTAGGGGATATTTTCTGTTAAAAAAATATATCCCCCGGCATTACATTTACCGGCACTAGACAGCATCATTACCCAGCATAAAAGTATATCGTTTCCATCAGGTAGTTTCCTGATAAATTTGATTTTTCGGTTATTAAACATATCTACATATAACTTAATCCATTTAACTTCTGCCATATCTAATAACCCAAACAATCACAGATATTTTTAACGGCAACCTCATACGCCTCGGAGGTTCCAAGTTCCGTATTCACATTAAAACCAACTAATTCAGTCAATGCAGGTTTATATTTATCACTCCAAAGCATGTCCATATTATTAGCGGAAACATTTTCCCTGCTGGCACGTTCCGCAAGTGTTCCTAATCTCGGTTCAATCGAAACAATTTGTTCCCAAGTCAATTATTGTGTACCTCCGTTATTTACCTCACTTACCTCTTTATTATAACATTATTCGATTGTTTTTTCAATAAATATATGATATAATTTACCTCATTTACGAATATAATTAAGGCGGTGATTTTGTGCCTAGACCAAAAAGAGATATGGTAAAGTTTAATATGATGATAGAGAAAACAATGCTAGCAGACATAGAAGAATACCGTAAAACCTACAAAGAGATACCTTCCATTGCAGAGGCGATCCGCGACCTTCTCAAATACGCCCTCTCTCACAAGGAGCAACCCCGGCAACGGGGTTAACTCCTATTCCAGCAACCTACAATCTACGCCAACTTTTATATCTTCCGAATTTGTTGCTATTTCGCTTAAATGGTTGTTAATTGAGTAAATAACTCCATTAATTGCTGTTTGTCTATCCCACTCAATTCCTTCCTCAGCAAGAACCTTTGTTAATACGGAACTATTAACATCAACTTTAATAGCAACGGCAAACCTGAGTGTTATTATTTCATTGCTCACTCTAAATTCCTCCACTTCCACCCTCGCCATTCAACTTCCTCGGCCAAACTCGACCAATTCATGCCGCAATGCTCCGATAACTTCTGAAGGTTATCAAGATAAACGACATTTTCTTCCCAGTCAATAAAGTAGTCAATACCTGCCAGTTTCAGCGTACTTCTCGGATCTCTAATGTCCATGCTTACCCCCTCATATACTGCACAATCAACTTGTCCAACTCCTGCGAAACTTCCAACGCTTCGATAGAGTCACGACCAAACCTATCTGCTGCGCTATACATTTTACGTTGCCCTGCTTTAATCTGCTGCATCAATGCTTGTCTTTCTGATTCGGACATTTGATTACCTCCCGTTAAAAGTTTCTGCCTACCGGATACAGTAGGTTAGGATAAATTAATCACCCTACTTTAAAGCATCCTGCATTGCATCCATAAATCCAAATGAATCCCAAGAAGCAATATCACCGTTCAAGTGATAACCGGCAACTCCGTCACTATCTGAAACAATGTCGTTGATGGTGTTTAGAACAATCATTAGACGTTCTTTTTCTTTCCGCAACCTCTCAACCTCTGCGGCAAGTATTCTTTCTGAACTCACCATACAACCCCCTATTCATCTTATCAACTACTTAGACTACCTAAATTACATTTACTCTTGCGTACAGTCCTTAAAATGCTGTTTCCGGTCATTCTGTGACTAACTAATTGCCTCCACATTAGACCAAAGTATATGCTCATTTAGTCCCCTGCCGCGAACGCTGCCGTACACATTCAACCTCGTACCGTCGGGGTGGTGGTAAATTTCCTTGAACAATTTATCGTCAAACGCCAGGTCGATGGGACATTCCTTCTCGATAACTTCACGCATTACCTCGTCACCGCCGAGTAGAGTTAATCTACCGCTTTCAACCTCAACTGTTACGAATGGCATTTAATCGTCCTCCTCCGGTACTTCTGTATAGTCAAAACCTAAACAATCTTTTATCTGAGTTCTTAGATTTTCAAAAACAACACCGTTAGGGCAATAATGATTTCTAATCGCTACACATGGCATACATGTCTTAAATGTACTTATTTTGCCATCCCATTTTCCGGTTATTTTTTCATATATACTATTAACCACAATTTTATCCCTACACTCGCAACAGGTATGTTCTTTGCGTGCTTTAGGGTATGATTTATTATAAAACTCAGCGACGCTATAATCATCGTCATAAATGCTACAATCACACGACATGCCCATTAAATCGCCCTCCCTCTAACCGCACCCTGTACCCATCGGGCAACCACGACATTTCTCCTTGCCGATATACGCCCATCAGAGTAACCTTTACAGTATAATTTATGTTCGTGCTTGCCGACAGGAGGCAGTTTGTGACCGCCCAAATAACCTGCGCGAAAACCTTGATCGTATGGGTTGTCCATGTGTTGCCTCCTTTGTTGGTTTATTTAATCTGTTCGCGCCCCTGTTTCTTTAATTCCTTATTGGCGCAATAGGGACACAAAGCAACGCTCATACCGACCCTATCAATAGAAAATTTAGCATCTGAAGTCTTGCAGTCATAACATTTAGCCATTATTATCATCCTCCAACCATTTTCCTAAGTCATCACTATACTTTTCTAATACCTCAATAATCTGCTCGATAATATTCAATTTACTTACCACCGGCAATATAGACTGGTTTTCCTGTTAACTCCTGTATCTCCCTTTTAAACCTCTCAGGGTCAGCGTTATTTTCACTTAAATGTATCAAATGAATCTCTCGCACCTTCGATAAATCATTCGCCCTAAGAAATTCCTTAACATTTTCAAGAGAGAAGTGACTTTTTAGTAACCTGTTTTTTAGATCCGTCAGTATCAGTCCGGCATCCACATTTGCCCTTAAAATATCGTCGGCATAATTACACTCTATGGCAATATGCGTTAGTCCTTGAAACTTATACCGCACATAAAAGGTATCCGTAGCAAAAAGAAACTTAATATCGGCAAACCTGCTTACTAACAAAAATCCTAACGGTTCGGCGGCATCATGCTCTGTATCGAAGGGCAATACTGTCCATGTGCCTATGTCTATTTGCTCCTTACTTTTCAATGCACTTAATCGGTGTCCAGACAGTCCTAAAGCGTCAATAGTTCCCTGTGAGGTATAAACGTCTATGCCTGCTTTTAAAACGTCTTTAACGGCTTTAGAATGGTCCATATGTTCGTGAGTAACAAGACAACCGGCAATTTCAGAAGTCTTAAAGTTTAATCCGCGCTGAATATTCTTAAAAGAAATTCCACATTCTATAATTAGTGGGGTACTGCCATCAGAAATTCTGTAGCAGTTACCCTTACTTCCGCTTGCTAAAACGGTAATCTCCATCCTAAAAATCAGGGCCGTCAGTAGGGGGTGGTGTATCTTTGCCTTCCTCTGCTTGTCCGGCATTTTCACTAAACTCAACATCAATAGTTTCGGCATTAGCGTTCTGCTTAATTTCATCCTGCGCCTGCGCCTCTGCGGTTCTTTCGTCGGCAGAATCGGCAGTAAAAGCGTTAACCATTTCGACCGACATAACTCCATAGTGACTTAAAATACTTCTCAGCATTGTTTTAAGTGCCATTTCGTCAAAGTTACTCTGCCAGGGCGAAGAACTGTAAGTAAATGACTTACTATATCTTTTGGCATGGGCAGTAACCTTTTCTTTACTCCAATAAAGCGGTTTTTTGAACCCGTTAACTGTTTCGATGTAGGCAAAGTAGCCAATTATTTTGTCACTCTTGGCCTCGCCGGATAAATCCATTTCTCCGGTCAATTTGTTGTGACCTTTTAATTCTCCCTCATACACCACATCAGCATTAATAAACTTATACTGACCTGTTCTCATTGCTAACTGAATATACCCCTTGTATCCAATTTGAAACTGCGGTTCGCTGTTGCCCTTGTTTTTATAAGGAACAATATAGGCAAACCCAAGGTTTTTATTTATGGGTAGTTTTAATGTTGCTGCCTTTAGTGCTTCGGCAATAACGGCATGAGGTTCACACGCCTGCAATTTAGTGTCATTGCTATAAATGTCGATCAGTGAAGCAACGAACAAAGACGAACCTTCTTTGAGTGCGTTTTTAAACTGTTCCTGCACACTACCAACATTGATCATTGCTTTTAACTTTGCTACTGGTTTAACCGCTACTGCATTTTGTACTGCCATTTATAAAACCTCCACCCGTAAATTTTTGTCCCTACTTACAATCAATCTAATTAACTGAGCATCCACTGGCAATAATTCATTGACCGCCTCTGCATTGTCAACTATTATCGGCGCATTAAATTTGTAGTGTGCTGCTAGTGTATTTATGATGTCCAGTCCCACATTAATACGTCCGGCATTATTCAGAGATTCAAAAGGTACACCACCGTAAGTTACCGAACACATTGGTTCAATTGCACCATTAACTAATACATTGAACATCTTAAAACGTGCCATCTTAAAGAAGTTATTTATTCTTACCTCCAGTATAGAAACTTTGGTCTTGATAAACTGATCGCATAGGTAAGACTCTCTTTCAAGTTTCTCGTATTCACCGGCAAGTTTCTTCTCCTGCGCCATCAGTTCTTCTATGCGTATTTGTCCTTTAGTGTGTGTCTCAATGTCTTTAACTTGTCCTTGATAGACATTAAGTTCCTGCTCAATAAATGCCGCCTCAGATTTAGCGGTAAGCAATAAGTCATGGTTACTGGTTTTTAACTGCTCAATCTTATTTATCAGTTCTGACTTTTCTTTACCTGCCGCCATATACTCGGTATTGGCGGTTATATCGGTAACGCCTGCGCTTAGCTCGTCAAGTTCGGTTTGTAGTGTAGTTTCTTGACTAAGTAAAGTTATTTTTTGAGACTCAAATCTTTCGATTTCTTCTCTTAGATAAATATTTTCGTCTTTTAAATCAGCGACAATTTTACTATACTTTTTCCCATCAGTAGAAATGTTGGTCAATTTAACTGCCTTTAAGTGATTAAAGTTGGCAATAGCGCACGATCTGGCGTTTTCTATTTCTTCTTCTGGTAACTCCTGTTTGCATGTAGGACAAATGCTTTCCATGACAAGGTTAAATTGCTCGTCATTTGTCGCAGTCCATAAATTTCGGAGTTCCTTTATTGTATTTTCTCTGCTGGTTACATTTTCGGTATTTGCTTCAATAATGCGGTTCTTGCTTTTAATGTTTTGCTCTACTTCTTGTAGTCTGCCCTTAACCTCCAACAGTTCTGACCGCTTGGCAAAGGTTAACTCATGCTGCTTTTTCTTATGCTCATTTTGAATGTCGAGAATCTTACTTTCCAATTCCCTTAATTCCTTAACCTTTTCGGCAACCTCGCCGCCGCTTTGGATTGTCATTATTTCCTGCCGCTTAGTCTCTAATTTAGCCTTTAGATCGATAACCTTACCTTCAATCTCAAAACCATTTAACTCTAATACGTCAGGCAAGGAACGGTTAACCTCATTTATGCGAATAGGAATATCTTTCAATTCACCGTTAATCTTGGCCTTTTGTGCAGCAACAACCTTTCTATGGTCGTCTAATAATCTGCCGTTAAGGATGCTCGGTAAATCTACAAGTGCTTTATCTGAGGAAATGACTTCATCATCCGAAACGTCACCGCAAACCTGCAAGATTATTTCCCTGCGCTTCTCCCAATGCAATTGCTCGTTGAAGAATAAAGGACTGGTCAATAGTCTAAAAATATCCTCGTTGACTATCTCGGCAATTTTGGCGGCAAAAACTTTTTCATTAACCGGCACATCGTCAATAAAATGGTCGGTTGTATGTCCGGTGAATGTGGCGGTTGCTTGTCCCTTTTTCTTAGTCCACTTCTCCTTGTAGACTTTTTTAAGTTTCAACTGCTTGCCGCCTACATCAAAAGTTCCTTCTACCTCATGCTCTAGTCCATGAATGACATTGCCGTTACTGTCAAGCGTCTTAATTTCAAACTTTGCTCTGCCTAACGAATCTTTGCCGAATAGTAACCAGTTAAATGAATCGGCAATAGTTGTTTTCCCAAGTCCATTGTCGGCATAAACAGAAACATCTTTGCCGCCTGCATTCAACTCAAATTCCTTAATGCCCTTGAAATTTCTTAACACAAGGTTTTGTATTTTCAAAGTTAATCCTCCTTATTTTTACAACCATTTTCTAACCACTCAATAAAAGACCTCTTTGTCACCAAATATTTCTTGCCATATTTTTTGCCCGGAAAACCTTCTAATTCAAACCACTCATAAGCTGTTCTTGCGGCAACTCCCGCTATTCTACCAACCTCTTTTGGCCCTAAAACATCAGGTGCGTCACTAATACTAAGTCTATCACTAGCAGTTTTCAAAACAATAACCTCCCTTAAAATGGTATTGTATCCGGTTCACTCTCCGCCGCCTCATAACAATCCGATACAGGACACATCAGGCGGTAGTCTTGCGTTTCCCTCTCGACCAAAATCCCTGCAACCATTTCCATATCGGTTTCGGGGATAGTAACTTCCACCAACTTACTTCCACAGAATGGACACACGGACATTTGAACGACTCCCTTGTGTATAAATCCGGCACACTCGCCTGCTCCAAACAGTACGCCGACACTCTTTCAAGTGTTTCCGCGACTAATATTGCTTGTCCCTCACGGATACCCTGCGCCCACGATGCGGTATGTTTTGCTAGTTCTGAATAATCGCTTGTGTTCATGATTCTTTGTTGGTGATTATAGTTAGTTCTTCCTGTAGAAAACATCTTTCAAGACTATCCCAAGTTGCCACCATATCGTCTAATATAACGTCACATAACTGCTGAAAACGCCCTTCTCTAGCACATATAACAGTACCCTTGACGTTTACTATATCCGTGTCTGGTTCATTAACAACAACCCGATCCCACTCCTTAAACATCCTGCTTGTCCTCCTTCGCTTCAAATGAATAACACGGATTGCATCCCGGCGTGAAAAACTTTATGCCGCATTTCTCGCATTTAAACGGTATATTTCCTTCGACTTCTTTCCAAAACTTACAGTTAGCGCAGGTTTCAACTATTGCATTACTCACCGATGCACCCACTTTCTTAATCTTGCTCGCAAATTGCAGCGTGTATTTTATCCATGACCGCAAGCAATTCGGTAGTCACATTATCGTCCAATTCATGTACCTTTACCGCAACTTCCCTCAAATCACAATAAGTCTGACACAGGAAAGCGGTTTCGTGCATATTGTGAAGTTTTTTATCTAAGTTCATTTAGTCACCTCAATCCGTTAATGCTCCATAATTAAAACCGTTATCGTATGGAAAATTATTGTCACATAAAGCATGAATATTCCAATAAGACCACATATACTGATCTGTTCTGATAGTCCAACCAGTTTCATTCTGATTAAATCTATGTGAGAAGTGATAAACCAAAAGGTCTTTATGGTTGTGCTCCTTCTCTTTAATAGTTATAGTAATCGGAACTATCTCACATTTACGACCGTACTTGTTGAAATCAGCAGCAGCGTCTTTTGCATCTTCTAAGTAGCGGTATTTCATTGCCCTGGAAATGTCACCACACGAGGAAAGGGTATTATATGATGCTGCCCGGTATGTTCCATCTGCAAACCTAACTACAAAATAATCTTGCTCAAAAAGATTCAAAAATCAAACACCTCAATCTGTTAATGTCTAGAATAACTTTCTTTCGATGTGCATTTGATAGATTTGATCGGCAGTGTAGCAACCGTAACTTTCAGGTAAACCACAGAAATTGTAGTCAGGACAAACTACACAGCAATGGTCGTAATTCTTTCCACAAGTCCTTCCGTCATTTATGCCCTGCCATATACAGGTATTACCTTCGCCCATATCATCGCAGTAGGTTTTGTATGCCTTGCGTTCGATAACGACATACGGATTAGTCATAACTATCTCACCCCTAAAAATAATTCAAAAAAACTTCAAAAATGTGATGACGGTCACAGACTTATAAAAAAATGTGTGCTATTATGAATTCAGCAAGTCGGAACCGGATTCAGTTTCTAATAGATACAGTAAGTCGCAACCAAGGGCATCAGCGATACGTTGCAGCGTATTGACTGACGGGTTAGAATTAAGACCGTTTTCAATCTTGCAAATATTAGGTTGTGTTATGCCAGTTTTTTCTGAAATATCGTCCTGGGTTAAATTCAATGATTTACGACGTTTAATGATATTTAACCCAATCGCTGTTAAATCCAAACTACTTGTCCTCCTTTCAGTAAAATGTTACTGCAAACAGTATAACTATGCAAAAAAATAAGTTCTTTCAACTATGTCCATTATATACTTTAAAAAGTATAAAGTCAACTGAATTAAGTATATTTTCCCGTGAAATTGTCGCTACCAACAACAACCTGTATACTGAATTGAGGACGGGAAATATAATTAAACATATAATAAAGGGGGAATATCGGGTGGAAATTAAATATAAGTTGTATAATCTCAGGAATAACAGGGGTTTAAGTATGGATGAATTATCACTAAGAACAGTTACAGCAAGAGAACCAAAGGCCATATCAACTAACACCATTGCCGAAATTGAAAGCGGAAAAAGGCAAAGTCCTGGCATTAAAGTTATTGAGAGACTTGCTACCGCATTAAATGTATCACCTATGTACTTTTTTTCCGAAAACGCTCGTACTGTTTTTGACATTTCACAGGTTAACGAGGTATTAACCGACGAAATAAAGCAAATGCTACTTGATAAGGAAACATTGCCTTACCTGTTGCTGGCTAAAAAGGCGTACACCGAACAAATACCGCCTGAGATTGTCGAAGAATTATTAAAAACAATCACTAAAGTAAGAAATATGTAATAACTTTGTCGGAATTATGAGAAACTAACTTCTTGAATTTGCGAATGTTTGCGTGTATTATTATAAATACAAAACAAGTGTTCGCAAAAAAAAGGGGGATGATTGTTATTCGAGTAAATGCAGTTGCAGACTACGGCGGTCTTTTCCATTGTGTGGTTGACGGTGAAAATATTACCGTTGACAAGAACATCACCCATGAAGGTATCAATGAGGTAAATAAGATAGTAAGGTATGGTCATACGAAGCAGGATATGTCCCTGGTTGATGCCAGGGAAGAATACGCCTGCGCCGGGTCTGTAAGGTAAAACAAAAACCCCTTCCATCGCGGAGGGGTTTAATAATGTATTGCATTACTTACCGGGTAATGCTAAAATTATTGTCAATTAAAGCCGAAAACCACCCCTCCCGGCCAAGGTGAAGGTGGTTTTTATCCAAAAGCGGAGGCGTTGCCCCTGCCTGCTTTGCTGTTTATTATTTTACGCAAATGCAGCCAAAATGTCAAGACTCTCCGCTGTGGAAATTTTAGATGTGGAGGGAAAATTGATGGGACAGGCACTTGCGAAGTTAGAAAGTTTCTATGAGAATGTAGGAAGTAGGAACGGATTTAGTGAGAAATTGCATAGAAAATTCATAGAAAATTCGCACATATATAATAATCTTGATAATGATGATTATGATTATAAGGTTTTAATTAATAAGAGTAATGCAATTAAGATGTATTTAGCTAGAAATTTAGATAGAAATAAGATAGAAAACACGGAGGAAGTGGGAAAAGTGACAATCAGATTAGTAGGAAAAGCAGAAAATGAATATCTCAGCGTAGAAGAAGCGGCCAAGTATCTTGACTGTACTACAAAGACTATTAGAAACCGCATAAATAAAGATGGTATGCCCTATCTATGGGATAGAAACAAGAAGATGATCAGCATAGAAAACCTGGAAAAGTGGCAGCATGGAAAACCTGATGGCGTTGAAATTCCATCAATAGAAGAGGTAGAAGAATTAGAGCAGGACATAGAAATAGAAGTGGAAACTGTGGATAACTCTAATGAGGTAGAATATATTCCTTCCGTTGTAGAAAATTTCGTTACCCGTGACGAATTAAACGCATACACCTCCGCTATAAAAGATTTTACTATTGCCTTGTCCGACATTAAGCAGGAAAGTAGGCATGAATTAGATAAACAGAGAGAATATTTTGAGAAACTTTTGGCGCAGCAACAGGAATTGACCGTATCCATGTTTGAGGAATTAAAGAGAGAAAAGGACATGGAGAAAAAAGAAGTCCTGACCGTCATAGAAAATGTTAAGAATGATAGTTATAGTAATGCTGAGAATATCCTAAAGGAATATGAGTGGATTAAGAAACAGAATGAAGATATTTTGGCGGCACAAAGTAAGCGGTCCTGGTGGAAGTTCTGGAAAAAGTAAAACCGCCAAAGCGGTTATCACTTACCCATAATTTCATTTGCCTTTTTAATTGCTTCACCAATAATACTGCTCACGGTTACTATTTCACATGGTTCCTTGCCCTGCAATTTATCAAATTCATGCTTTAATTCAGATATGATTGTCATTATAAATAGTCCGTCAAATAATCCTTTGCACCTATAATCATATGATATGCTTTCTGTAATCACGTCATATGTAATCTTAAAAGATGTACCTCTTTTACTAAACTTCATAGTTCTTTTTGAGATTGTGCTTTTTACGTAACCTCTCTTGCGGCACAATTCTTTAAATAATTCGGCATTTACCTTTTGCTCTTCGGTGAAACCTTTGAACCTTGGTTTTTTAATGCCGCGCAACTTATCCATTTTTTCTTCTTCTGATAATCCTTCAGATATACAGTCTAATTCTTTTGCATGAACAATTCCCCATGTTAATGTTTCATCTTTATTATGTGAAGGATATACTACATAAAATTTTTCACCTTCTAAAATATGTTGACCACATATTTTACATCTCTCATTCCAAGAGAATTTACCCATTGTCATTTTTCTTAATCCCATAAATACCTACCTTCTGATGCCCAACTCGTCAAAAAAGTTGAGCATCTTATTAATCGTGTTTCTCGTGTCGATGAATTTATCGAGCATTGGCGGTCAGAGAAGAAATTGCCGTGGTGGAGGAAGTTGTTAAGAGTTTAATTTATTCAATTCTATTATCTTCAATTACTGCACTAAACTTATCATCAGAATACGTCTTTAGATCATAAGCAAAATCACAACTTCCGACAGGAGAAGAATAAGACTCGCTTTGTCGGTCGTACTGCCAGTCATTGTCTTTTAATATTTTTCTTCTTTTGCGCCATCTTTTATCTATATCCAAATAATCACCCCTACAATTTACTTGTCAATCGGTTAATATGTTGCTTGAACCTGTTAATCTCAGGGTACATACTATTCAACGTGTTACTTACCTCGCCAACCATTTCCGCTAACCGATCATCCTTCCTGTCCTGTAATACTTCTCTTACATACGCCAATTTCTCTCGGCACGTATGTATTTTGGATTTAAGGTTGCTCATTATTCTCCTTCTCCTTACCGCATTTCTTGCATATATAAGATTTTGACGAAAGAATCATCCACACATCAGAGTTATTCTTTATTGATTTACCGCAATCATCACAGTACATTTCTTTCATCCTATAATCACATTTAATGCTTCTCGGTTTTTTAACTTCGGCAGAATTTCTTTGCCAACTAATTTCAGCATAATCACAGTAATTTGTTGCCCTTGACGGCAACTTCTTATTTAGTATTTTGGCTAATGATGGGGCAACACCGGCAGAATAACGATAGTGTATGCATGTTTGGCATTTACTCAACGGTTAACCTCCCCCTAATCCGTAATGACTAAACTATCATTCTTACACATAGGACACCTGTTTTCATCCCCACCCTCACCGTCATACATAAAGTAACCGCCCTGCATATTTATCTTAAACACAGCACTCTTATAGTCCATGTATCCTG
>Ga0209318_1001742_pt1 | contig 12454 bp, 23 predicted proteins | sample RifGroE1_FD_183999 | JGI IMG/M metagenome (GOLD analysis project Ga0209318, IMG submission 183999) | Groundwater microbial communities from Rifle, Colorado, USA - Groundwater E1 (SPAdes) (version 2) | ecosystem: Environmental > Aquatic > Deep subsurface > Groundwater | place: Rifle, Colorado...
TAATTCGCGGTTTCTCACACGAAACAATCCAGGATAAAATGGATGCGTTCGATGAGGAAATATATGAATTTTATGAAGCAGTGGAAGGAAGAGGAAACGTAGCAGAAGAGGGCGCGGATGTTATCAACACAGTTATTATGATTTTCAAGAGATATGGGATTGATCCGGAGAAAGCACTCAATGATAAAATAGAGAAAGATAAGCGGAGGGTGTAATATGCCAGCATTTGATTCAGAAACCGGGCTATTCAACTATTTTAGACAGAAAGCCAGCGAGATGAACTGTAAGCAGTGTTTTGATAAGAAGCAGGATGAACTTCACGCAATGAACAGGGAAGGATCAAACGGCGTTCCGAACTGTCTATGTAAGATTGATACTCCATGCCCATGTGAAGACGTTGAAGACGATCTATTGATAAATGGGATTTGTTACTGTGAGATTTTTGAGAGTGTGGAAAAATGAAAGTTTGGAAGTGTTTCCAAGAATCCTGTATTACCCCCTGTATACTCCCCTGGCATCCTGATCATGATACACCTGATGGCTGTCGCCGGGGTGGGGTGGCTGATTTTAAAGAAGTTGAAATTGAACCCGTTAACCTCTTGAAACTCTTTGAACAATCCGGAGGATACTCCGATTTTGTGAGAATCTGTAGAATTCCAGGGCGAGCAGTCTGTACAAGTGGGCATGATGGAAAATGTTCTGAGTGTGTGATTGCTCAGAAGTTTGAAAATCCTGAGTAAGATTATTGAAAAAAGAACGGAGCTATAAGTATGATAATTGCATTCGAAGGCGCGGATAAGTTAGGAAAAACCACACAGGCTAAACTATTAGCCGATAAATTGAACTGTGAATATATCAAATTCCCGAATGAATCTCTTTACTCGGGAAAAATTATAAGACAGATTCTCAATAAAGAACTGCCATTTGAGCCAGCATCTTTTCAAGCATTGCAGGACAGTAACAAAAGAGAGACCGTTAGAAGATTAGACCCTGATGGGAAATACATCTTTGATCGGTTTAAACTGTCTGAGATCGTTTACGGTTTGGTCGACGGCCTCCCGGAAGAATGGGTGAGGGAAAATGCCTCATTGCTCCCTGAACCTGATTTTACCATTGTTTTTACCGGGAAACCGTATGGAAAGGATTCTGATATCTACGGTGAAAAACAGTATGAGATATCTCAGTTATACCATAATGAGATAGTTGTATGTAGATATCCGTGGATTTTCGTAAGTGGCCGGGCAATTGAAGAAGTTCATGATGAAATTTTAAAGATGGTTGGGGGGTTATTATGACCCTCTCGATTATCAAAACGTATTCCTCGGATAATATAGACGTTCTCAATGAGAAGCTATGGCGAGATATCTATTATGACGGGAATCCTCTTGTATTTGGCAGTGAGAACGAACCTAAAGCCGCCAGAGAAGTCTTTGCCGTAATTCAGTTGTATGGCAAGGCTCTTGATGATTTGTACACAGGGAAGCTCCCTAAAGGGTGGAAGTTTGGCGAGGCTGCAAATAAGATTTATATCGAGATGTTGAAGAATCCCGATAAGGGCGAGCAGCCTTATACTTATGGTCAGAGACTTCACAAATATCCAGCAGATTATCATTTTGATGGAATAAATACGTATGATCAGATTAGATCATGTATGGTCGTGCTTAGACGCTCAATTAGGGAAAATATACAAACAAATAGAATATGTGGAGTTATTTGGAATCCCGATGACATCAATTTAAAAGACCCCCCGTGTTTTAATTGGTTCCAGCTTCGCCTTTCTGAATGTAATAAAGTGTCTCTCCGTGTCCTGTTTCGCTCGCATGACTATGGAAATGCTAATTTTGCTAATTTTGGAGCTATAATCAGATGTTTTGTGGATGAAGTTATAGGGCCTGCGGGCGGAGTCCTTGAAGAATTAATTTGTGTGAGCACTTCAGCTCACCTGTATGAGAATGATTCAGATATGATAGAAGCGGTTGTGGGGAACATCCCGGAGCATATCAGGAGGCTCCTAAAATGAGCCTTGAACTCACACCCGATGAATTCTCAGCCCTTCAATATATCCATGCAAAAATAGAATGGAGAAAAAGACATCCGAATAGAATCCCAGAAGAAAAAAGACTACAGATAATCGAGATGGTGCATCAGGATGTATCAGTATCTCAGATTACGAAAAAATTACATGTTTCACATCAGACGATAAATGATATCAGGAAAGAGTGCGGAGCGTGGGGGGCATGATTCCCTCTCTTGATCTCGGAGTCCTCCACTACGAAGGATTAAAACAAGTCGGCGCAGAAGTATTCTGCAAATGTGAACGATGCGGTGAATGGAAGTTATGCGGGAAATATCGAGAGCAATTTTTAGAGGGATTACAGGGGCATGTGAGAAGAGTTTGTAAGGGTTGTTTGGGGGTTGCATAATGAGTAATAAAAAAGAGGGTGGCGATTTCGAAAATGAGTTTCGTGTCCTCACAGGCAATTATGGTTTTTGGGCGCATAGACTGAACGTAAATAAACACGGACAACCGGCTGACATTATCCTATGTAAGAATAATATTCCGGTTTTGGTGGACTGTAAAGACTGTGAAAATAACATTTTTAAGTTGTCGAGAATTGAAGAAAATCAGGAATATGCTATGACAAAGTGGCTCGAACGAGGGAATAGATATGCATTGTTCGCGCTGAAAGTCGATTCTGAAATATTTATTATTTCTTTTTCTATGCTAATAACATTTAAACAGTTAGGGTATAAACAGTTAAATTATACTCAGATAAAAGAAGGTGGAAAACTGTTTTCTGAATGGGTAGGTGATTTTGATGCATGTAACTCTCAGTAATGAATTTGTTATAACGGACCCTACAGCCGAAGTAATTAAATTTTGTGGGGATAACCTGGTAATAGCCAATCCTGATTATTATAAAAAACAGAGGTTGGGTCTTTGGATCGGGAAAACACCAGCTCAACTTTACCTATTCAGGCGAAACGGAAATAAATTATACCTGCCTGCTGGATGCCTAAACAAACTAATAAAAATTATACCTGATACTCAGATAAACTATGATTTGGCAGACAATCCCAGTGTAGAATATGATTGTAATGTCCCTCTTTATGAGTATCAAAAGACGGCATTGAAATCTATGCTTACTACAAATTATGGGATTCTACAGGCTCCGTGTGGCTCAGGAAAGACGCAAGTAGGAATCAGCATGGCTGCAAGTCTGCAAAGAAAAACACTTTGGCTAACCCATACCACGGACCTGCTGAATCAATCTAAAAAAAGAGCATCCGATTATATTAAAGATAAGTCATTGATCGGGACTATCACAGCCGGGAAAGTAGATATCTCTGAGGGTATCACGTTTGCGACAGTTCAAACTCTTTCTAAATTAGATCTTACTCAATATAAATATGTTTGGGATGTTGTAATCGTTGATGAGTGCCATCGGTGTGCAGGTACTCCAACAAGTTTAATGATGTTCAGCAAAGTTGTCAATGGTCTCGCTGCAAAGTGGAAATATGGATTATCCGCGACAGTCCACAGAGGCGACGGGCTGATAAAAAGTACATTTGCGCTTTTGGGGGAGGTTGCTTATGTGGTTCCCGAAGAAGCTGTAGCAGATAAAACGGTAGGAGTTACTGTTCAGGAGATTAAAACCGGAGTTAAAATATCTGATTGTTGCCTTGATACAGACGGAACGCTAGATTACATGGAATTAATTAGTTATCTTGCGACGAATGAAGAAAGAACTAAGCTTATAGCCTCTATGATAGCCGAGAATCGAAATAATAACAACCTGATTATGTCAGACAGGATTCAGCATTTGAGGACTATATTAGATGCTCTTATTTTAGAGGGCGTACCGGAATCAGAGATAAGGATGATTACCGGGACAATGACCTCAAAAAAAGAGAAAGAGTACAGACAGCAGGCAATTGAGGATATGAAAACAGGGAAAGCTAGGTTTTTATTTGCGAGTTATAACCTAGCTAAAGAAGGGCTTGATATTCCAAACCTGAACCGGTTATATCTTGCATTGCCTAAAAAAGATTTTGCTGTAGTCACGCAGTCCATAGGCAGGATATGCAGGACAGCAGAAGGGAAAGATTCGGCTATCTGTTATGATTTCGTGGATGATATAGGATTCTGTACAGGCGCATGGAAGAAAAGAAAGACCATATACAAAAAGAAAGGATGCGAAATTATAGAAGGAGCCGAGGCAGTGGATAAGAGTTCAAAACCGATACAGAAAGGGCTTTTTTGTTTTTGAGGTTTGAAATGAAAGGTGAGAACCACGAAAGAGCCGGTAAAATCCTCCTCTATTCTTCCTTTCTTTTTTTAATCATAAATCACCCTCTTTGTGAGGTATTGATATGGTCAGCATTTGTATTTTTATTTACTTATTATTTTACTCCTGATCTTGATACGAAATCGAGATCAAGGAAGCGTTTAGGCCTCTTAGGATGGATAATCGACAAGCTGTTTAATCACCGAGGATGGTTACACAGTTATTTATTTTGGGGTGTTTTGTTCGTTCCTTTGTATCTAGTGTTTGGATGGTGTTCTATGGGCGGGTTGATGGCTGTTTATTTGCATTTGGTTTGTGATGGGGTTAGTCCGGTTTAATTTTTTTGGTTATTGTGTAATAGTTAATTATTTATACTATGCCGTTGTATATAGTAATTGTACAAGGCATAAGTGCCTAAGATAAAGAGGATGAGAAAAGATGAGAGTAAAATACAGCGACCTTCCAAACGAACTTCAAAAGTATGTTGCAGAATCATCACACTACACCGTAGACAATGACGACTACATTCATGACGAATGGAACAGCGAGGATATCTCAGAAGAAGACATCGAAGACCAGAAAACTTACGATGAAACCGGGGAACTTTAATTATTGAGGAGTTGAAAAGAAATGTTTACAGAAGATAACACAGAAGGGTTTTCAAAAGAGCAGCTTGAACAGATGAATGAAGAAGTTAAAAATTTGATGATTAATTATGAAGAAGCCTACGGAGAATATGAACCATATTTGAAATGGGCTGAGGAAAAGGTGCTTAAAAAGTGTGGGGGAGCATAACCCCTTAATTTCTTTTGGAGTTTTCAATGCCTGAACCCAATCAGAAAACATGCTGGTGTTGTGGAAAAGAAACTGAATATCATATTTACAATACCAAAAAAGGCGAGTATCGAACATGTGAAAAATGCGAAGAGGAGCTTAACAAATGAAAAAAGAAAAACCCTGTCCTGTGTGCGGTAAGATATTCCAAATCCCACCAACACAGCCTAAGAAAAAATACTGCTCAAGAGAATGCTCAGTTATCGGCCGGAGAACAACCAAAGAAGAAGCAGGCCGTAAGAGAGTTGAAGCATTTATTTATAGTCTTCCTGATCTGCCTATTTGTGACGCTTTAACCGGACGGTTAGGAGCAGGAACGGATAATAGAATGACCGTAAAGGGCGTTAGAACCTGGGAAGACGGAGAGTTTGAATATATTGTGCTTGTAGTGAGAAAGTGATTATTTTTTTGTTTTAAGTTTAGCAGTTAATTATTTATACTATGCCGTTGTATATAGTAATTGTAGTAAGAGCAAAAACGGAACACAAGAAAAGATGTTGAAATAAAATGACCCCCGAAATCGAATCCAAGGTTAACAAACTCGCAGAACGGGTAAAACTCGATGAATCTTTTATGAACCTTCCACTTAAAGACAAGTGTCTTGGAATTGCAGTTTTCGCACATATCGCGGGAGAGTTCAAAGTTAAAGAAGAGGTCATGAGAATGTATGAGGTGCTTTAAAATGTATACTCCTTCAAGATGTGGACCGTACTCTACTATAAACGTAATAGAATGTTCAAAGTGTGGAAGATTTATGCCGTGCCATATCATCAACGGGAAAGCTGTTTGTATTGTATGCGAAGGACTGATAAAATGACTGACGAAGACACCATAAAAATGATAGAGGGACTTGGAATACCAATCGCCAAGCATATTGAAATACTTGAATCGAAAATCAAAGTTCTCGAAAAGAGTAATTCTGATTTATATGCAGAATTGGGCGCGGCATCCGGTGAAATTCTCAAATTGAAGATTCGAGTTGCGAACCTCGAAGATCCGAAAATGGCAGCTTTTGAAGAGTGGGTTAATAAAAATAAGATGTGATAAAATGACTGACTGCGAATATGACTGTGAGAACTGCCCGTATGGGCTTCAAGGACAGATGGAATGTGCTGATCTTTATGAAATGTGGTTAGTTTCTGGTGAGATCGAACCGGAGGAGGATCACAATGAAATGCCCGAAGTGTAAAAACGAGATGGAATATCAAAATGCGTTTAAGAGTGTATTGGAATTAGTAAAATATTATAAATGTTATCATTGTAATCAAATTAGGAGTATTCGGGTTAAAGATGAGTTGTAAAGGATGAATTGACTACTTATTTTTCTGAAAAAGAACGGAGCGATTTGAATGCAAGAACTACTACTGATAAAAAACTCAAAACTGAAAAATATGCTGATCCATAATCAGACTCTTATAGAGAATCTTACTAAGTGTGGAAACCTCAATGAGCAGAAAGCTCAGCGAACTTATGAAATATATTTGAATCTCCAAGCGAATCTTAAGAAGATGTTGCCTGGATGTCAAATACCTGCGTTTAACCCTGCAAAACGTGCTAAGGTTAAATGTGGAGTATGCGAAATCTGCGGGTTCCCGGTCAGTGAACTGTTACAGGTGCATCATGTTATTCCGAAGTCGCGCGGTGGAAGTAACAAACCGAGTAACAAAGTTCAATTATGTCCGACTTGTCATTATACACTGCATAGGTGCGCGGAGCATGGTATAAGTGAAGCCGTGAGAGATTATTATTCTGATCTTTATGAGACTTTTGAAGGGTACGTTAGGATGATTCAGTCATCTTAATTATTCATTTTTTTGAAAAGATCGAATCATTACAGTTAACGGACCTTGCTGAGATGCAGAAGAGGAAGGTACTTTATGATAAGTTGTTTGAAATGTCCCTCAATGTTAAAGCTGAGATTTATGAAAGGGATATAAAAGAGGAGCTCGGTGATAAGATCAGATCAGGGAAGATTAAGGATGAGGTAGTTTTAGGTAAGTTGGTTGAAAAGTATGTGAAATATGTCAATTCCTGAGAGACTTTCTAAATTGTTAACTTCACCGTGTTTTGGAAATGATTAACGTAAAATAACCTTTTTGTATACTAATTCCCGATGATAAAAAACGGCGAATATCATTTTTGTGTTAATTACTTTTTTTCAACTTCCTCGTACAATTCAATGGCCTCCTGGATCCTTTCCAATACCTCTTCTCTCGTTTTTCCTTGAGTATGGCAGCCGGGTAATTCTTTTACGGTGGCTATGTAGATTCTATCTTCGTCTTGTTCGATTGAGATTGTATATGGCATGGATGATGGTATATGAGTGATGGGTTATTATTTTTACTTTTATATTTTTCTTTTTTGATAGTCAGGAAGTTTTATATACTTTTGACTCATACGTATAAGTATGTCAGAAGGCGACAACCTGCAAAAAATTCCGGAAATAAAACTTCTTACTTGTTTAAAATGTGGGTGGGAGTGGTATCCTAGATACCCTCAAAAACCTGCCGTCTGCCCGAAATGTAAAAGCCATGCGTGGGACGAGACTCCTAAAAAGCAGAGTGGAAAAACAATAGATGTCTGTATGCGCGCAGACTCAAAGCTTAGGCAAGCTCTCCGAGACGCTAGACAGAGAGGAGTTACCTATAACGGGAAACTTGTTTCTGATGACTTGGCATTTGAGATAGGGGTTAGACATCTTTTGAACAAATGGGAATAAGTATTAATTATACTATGTAGTATAATTAATTCTAAAATAGAACGGAGCTAAAAATATGGAAGATTCAAACGAAGTTATCAAAAAACGAGGACGGAAAAAGAAATTAACCACGGAAACTCAGCATTCGTTTTATGTTGACCCGAACCTCTGGGACGCCGCGGATGCCCTGCCTGTCCCCCGACCCGATATAATAAGAGAGGCTTTGCTTAACGCAGTAGCATTTTATAAAAGTGATCTTCCTAGACTCAAATGGAGATTAGGAGAAATTGGAGCGGAAAGGCAAAGATTAGACTCCGAAGAGGCAGTCATTTTAAAAAGGATTGAACAGCTTGAAGCAAATGTTATAGTTGAAGTCGATGTAAAGCAGAAAGCAGAAGAGTTAAAAGAAAGTGCAGTCCGCGAAACCTTGACAATGTGCAAGGCATTTAAAAAGAATATGAGCTTTTCTCATTATGCAAAACTCGAAGAACTTTCCGGAATAGATGCTCCCAAAATAGAAGCTTTTTTGAAGGATTCTAAATTCAGGCCAGCCGAAGAAGCCGTCAGACTATTTTATAACAGGTGAGCACCTTGGATAAAAATGTTTTAGTTGAGAAGCTAAAAACTTTTTTTGGCTATGGTGCTTATGTAAATAGAGGCAGGAATCATAAAGACGTAATGCCTAAACAATATTGGGAAGATCTCAATTGCCTGAGTGAAACGTATCCCGAAAACAAAAGTCTGTATGTGGAATATAGACATATTAGATCTTTTGATAATGACGTAGCGGAACATCTGCTGGACTACCCGGAAGAATGGCTCGATGCCGCGACGGAGGCAATATCAGAAACGGTGGTGCAATTTAAAGAACTGCCTGACGTCAGAGTGAGAGTTATAGGGTTACCGCAAACTTCAGAAGTAGGCATCTCAAAACTAAGAGATGTTCATTTAGGGAAGTTTTTGTCTCTACGGTGTGTCATTTCAAAGGCTTCCGAAGTAAGGCCCGCTTACGAAATTGCACCTTTTTTATGTTTAAGATGTGGGCATATAACTAAAGTGGATCAACCGAAGGATAATGATTATTTGCAGGAACCTTTTGCAGGATGCGAAAATAGTACATGTGGGAAAAAGGGACCTTTTAAGCTTGCAGATGATGGGGCTGTAATGTATAACCATCAATACCTAAAGGTACAGGAACCCATTGAAAACTTAAGAGGGAAGCAGCCCGAGTTTCTTAATGTTTCATGTGCTGATGAAATTGCAGGAATTACAAATGCGGGTGACAAAATAATCATCACAGGTGTGTTGAAAGGGAGACCTAAAACCGGGAAGGATGGAAAAACAAAACATCTTGAATTTATTTTTGTCGCGAATGCAATTGAAAAGTCTGATACTGATTATGAAAATATTGAAATTTTACCTGATGAAATAGATTTGTTTAAAAAGTGGGCATCGGAAGACGTATTAAAATCTAAGATACTGTCATCTGTTGCTCCTTCAATATTCGGACTTGAGGACATTAAATTAGGTATTGCCTTACAACTTTTTGGAGGGATGCCGGTTAATCTTCCAGACGGGACCCGGAAACGAGGAGACATTCATATTTTAATGGTCGGTGACCCGGGATGCGGGAAAAGCCAGATTTTAGATTTTGTTGCTAAATTTGCGCCTCGGGCAGTATCGTTTTCTGGGAAATCTTCAAGTGAAGCAGGATTAACAGGGGCTGCCGTAAAAGACGAACTCGATGGCAAATGGTGGATTCAACCGGGGGCTTTAACTCTTGCAGATGGGGGGATATGTTGTGCGGATGAAGTAGAGAAGATGAAGTCAGGGGCGTTGGGATCCATACATGAAGCTCTTGAACAGCAGATTGTCCACATTTCAAAGGTGGTTAAGGCCGACTTGTGGACCAGGACAGCATTTCTAGGAGCTGCAAACCCCAAGTATGGAAGATATGATAAGTACACATCCATAGCGGAACAGATCACGCATGGAGACGCTTTTATCTCAAGAATGGACCTGCTTTTCGTTCTTCAGGATGTACCAAATAAAGCGACTGATACAAAACTCGCGCGGCATATTATAGGAACTTTGAGGGGAAATGCCGATATTACAGAACCCGGGATGGACCTTGAATTATTCCGAAAGTGCATAGCTTATGCTCGTACAAACGTTTTCCCTGAGCTTACAGATGAATCAGCCGAATTAATTATACAGTTTTTTGTTAGAACCCGGGATGCAGAAGGGGGGAAACACGAAGCTATACCGATCACCGCTAGAACCCTAGAGGCTGCTTTCAGGCTTGCGACTGCTCACGCCAGGATGAGATTATCCGATGTCATAGAAGAAGAAGACGCGCGTGAAGCCGTGAAGCTGCTAGAATCAAATCTTAAAAATGTAGGGATTGATCCAGAAACCGGTGAATTAGATGCCGACATAATATCAAATGGAGCATCTCGAAGCCAAGAGAAGAAAATGAAATTAATTATAGGTATAATTAAAGATTTTTCTTCAATGGATATGGCAAGAAACAAGTCTGCAAGAAAAGATGATGTGTTAGCTAGGTGCATAGAAGAAGGAATTAAAGATCCTGATAAACACATACAGAAGCTACGTACAAGAGGGGAAATCATGTGCCCGGAGGAAGGATATTATAAACTCGTTTAAGGTTTGTTTCCATTGGAGAATATGGTATATAATATTGTTATTGAATTAATTATACTAATAGGTATTAGTATAATTAATTAAAATACATCCTATAGATAGCGTTTATTTACTTAATTTTTTTATTCAAACAGTTAAAACGAATTAATTATACTACATAGTATAATTAATTAAACGTAATCGGTTAAAACTGTCAAAAAGAACGGAGCAAAAAGAATGAACAATTACAACCAAATGAAATTAGGTTAACCTCCGAGGGAATCACAATTCCCGATAAGAAGAACACATCATATCTCTGCTTTTGTCATAGTCTGCAATGCAGCCGGGCCACTCCAGGAGGTTGAATTATGAAAGCCTGTATAGCAGGTTTCCAGATGTCCTATCCGTCCCTTGATCATTACGTTATTCCCGCAGGGCAATGTCCTCTATCTCCCTGTATGTCTGAATATTGGAGAAAACAACCGATTAGGCAGGGTTTAACGCGAGATGAAATTGATTTCGAGGAAAAACCGGAGGAATCAGATGATTAACTCACTCATTAACTTTTTTAAAGCTCTCATAAAAGCACTCTCAATAATAATCTTCCATCGAAAACGCTGTGAAAACTGTCAAAAATGGAAAACTCAAGAATGTTCTGAACACTATTATAGTGAAATTGGTCCTCTATGGGAGTGCTCCAAATGGCTCAAGAAAAGCCACTGAGAACGCGCAGAATCAATCTTTAGATGAAAATAGTGTAAATGTATTAACTTTTACTTTTTTTGTGTTAGAGGGGCTTAGAATTAATATTTACACAATTGGTATATTATGTAGTAAACTATATATAGTATGCAAGTGTATAGTATATTGTGCAAAGCGCACAGGACTGATAAAAGACGGATACTACAAGAATTCACTACAAAGGCAGAGGTAAACACGGCGAAGAATCAAACCGCCCTACATGCCCACACTGCCAACAAGACTTAAAACGCTCTTATGAATCCATAAAACAAGGTGCAAAATGGATAAAAGTGCCTTACGGGTATCACTGTATAAAATGTAAATATCAGATTTTTGATTAATCTTCATAAAAAAGAACGGAGCTATTGATATGATTGAATTATCTATGGAAAATGTAGAATATAAAGTGAACCTCAAAGACGCATTAGACATGCTCAAGGTTAAAAACGTATCCCGCAAATGCCACACGTGCAAAAAACCATTTGCCATCATAAATGCTATCATGGGTCAGAAAGTTACCTGCCCGGAGTGCGGAGCCTCTTATATCGTCAAGCAGGAAGTCAAATTCAGTGTAATTATTGATCCGGTGATACCTGCATGACTTCAAAACGGTGCCCATACTGTAACCACTCTTTCGATGAATACATCCATTCCAAAGAAGGGATATGCGAAAACCGCGGGCAACACTACAAAATACAAAAGACACTCAGTGACACGAGAGCAGGCAGACGTGGAGGCTTCAGGCTTATTCCTGTGGAGCCGTACAGATCTCTTTCAATCCCGGATCTTCTGAGATACATTGACTCTCAAAAAAGCGTATATGTAACAAGGATTTCTACTCATTTTGAAAAGCCACGGTCCACAGTGAGAAACTACATAAGAGAAATGGAATCCAACGGGCTTGTCTCAGTCGAGATGCAAGGAAAGTATCTCAGAGTTAGACTCACCGAGCAGGGAGCTTTATTATGCCCTGTCAATTAAGAACAGGCAAGATCTGTAAATGTCCTTCTCATCGCCAATGGTTACCTAATGAGAGATTTCCTGTTTTGAATGGGAAATTGGGATCATGGTGTAAATCTTGTATGCGGAAAAAATAAATACAGTTAACGCATTTTATAATTATACTTTTTTTAATCGAAACACGGTGAAACGTTTTGTTATGGTCCGGGCGAACAATATTATAAAATATGGTTTAGAATCAAGAGCAGCAGAATTATATAACCAAAATCTATCCTTATCTGAGATTGGA
>Ga0209318_1001744_pt1 | contig 12450 bp, 13 predicted proteins | sample RifGroE1_FD_183999 | JGI IMG/M metagenome (GOLD analysis project Ga0209318, IMG submission 183999) | Groundwater microbial communities from Rifle, Colorado, USA - Groundwater E1 (SPAdes) (version 2) | ecosystem: Environmental > Aquatic > Deep subsurface > Groundwater | place: Rifle, Colorado...
TGTTTATTAAAGAAAAGGAAGAGGGGGAAAAGGGTAGCTCAGATTGAAGACGGTTGGTAAAAAGATTTTGGAAAGTGGAGGGATAATTTTTATCAGTAACATAGTCACCAAGAAGCTGATAGTTTTGGTCAATCAGAGCAAAATTAAATTTGGAGGCGGAAGGTAAATCGGAGGTTAGATATATCCTGGTGGGGGAGGATGTCTGATAGACAAAAATGTTTTTGGTTTTCTTAATTAATTTAAGAGAGGGTATGGAATCAAGCAGTTCTTTGGTGGGACGGGAAAGTTTGGCATAAATTTTGTCATCGGGGTAATAAATATTGTTATCAAAAATGATGTATTGAATAGAATATTTGGAAAAGATATTCTCTAAAAGAATCGGATTTTTGCTTTGGATGGCGTGACTTAACTCCCAATAGTATTGTTCATTTTCTAGATTCCAAGCATCAAAGGCCCGATCGAGAATGGGATTTTGTAGGGCATACCAAAGGAAACCAGAGCCACTGACACCCCACTTATAGTTAGTCCAACCCCAAAAGGAGCCCTGAGGCAGATTGGCGATGCGACCGGTGTGGTTTTGGGTATTAAAAAAGTTAAAAATTTCAAAATATTCGGAGGGGATTTTTTGACGGATATCGGGAGAAAAATAATTGCCTTTAAAAGCCGGAAAGGAAAAGAAAAAGAGGGAGAGAAAAACTAAGAAACTGGATAAATTGGAAGTAATTAGGGAATATTTTATTTGACGAAGAAAGTTGATTAAAGAACGGAGACCGAAAGCCAATAAGAGAGAAAAGGTAAAAGAGGCGGGAACTAAAAATTTGGTCCACGGCGAACGAAAGATCTGATTAATTAAAGGAAGGGTGCGAAGGAGAGAATTAAATTCTTTAAATGGGCCGAGATTAGAGAGAAGGGCAACGCAAGAAAGGAGAAAAAAGAGGAGAAGTGAAGTGGAAAATAAATTAAGTTTTTTTGGACGGGAAAGAAGATAAATTAGACCAAGAATAATAAAAAAAGAGATAAAGTAGCCACAGATTAGAAGATATTGGTTAGAAAAATGAGTTGTCCAGGGGGCCATAAGCCGTTGCCCGTTACTGGAAAAATCGTAATAATAACCCCGAAGAAGAAGAAAGTCAGAAAGATTGCCACGGGATTGATTGCGGGCAAAAGTTTCATCGTTACTCATGAAATTACCGATGCCGGCTGTTGGGTTTTGAAGATTATTTTTTAAGAAATAGAGCTGGGGAAAAAGCCAAAAAGAATTGATTAAAAAAAGTAAAAATAAAAAGAGGGAATAAGATTTTAGGGAAGATGTTTTTCGATGAACGACAAAATGAGAGACAAAAATTAGAAAAACACAAATTAAATAAACAACAAAAATAGTTTGAACATAGAAGGAGGGAATGGCCAAAAGATTAATAAGAATTAGTTTTTTTAGATTGGGTGAAATGGGGGAGTGGAGATATTTAAAAAGGTAAAAGATTAGCCAAGGGAAAAAGCCCCAGAAGGTAGAAAAGGGTTCAAAAGCAACCCAAAAATATTGGACGGAACCAAAGTTGAGAAGATAAAACAGGGCAGAGACAAAAGAGATTAAGGAAGAGAATTTATTTTTTATAAGTAAATGAAAGATGCCAAAAGTACCTAAAAATAGCATGGCAAAATGCCAGAGATAGCGGATAAGGCTCGTCGGGAGAAATAGGGTAAAGGGCAGAATTATTAATTGACGAATCAGGTCGGTAGCATGAGCCATGCCACCAACAAGACCAAGACCCTGGTATTGTTGCCAGACGGCAAAGAGAGAGCGTTTAAGGTTTAGCCAGATGTTTAATTCCGGCATTAAATTGTCCCAGCCGGTGAGAAAGGTACCTGGGGTGTAATTGTTAAGACAAAGGAGACAAAGAATTATGACCAAAAAAGATTCAAAGAGGTGACGTTTAATCCACAAAAAAGGGGCCATTGATTAATTATACTTGGCTTCCGACAAAAGTGCCGATTTGGGATGCGGATTGATTTTTAGTAATTCCACGGATGAAATACCAAAGGTTATAGATAAGAGAAGAGGGAAGTATGGAAATAACGATAATTTCAGCCAGGTTGATAATAATGGCTTTGAGTGAGGGTTGAAAACCATTTTTTATGGCATTAAGACGTGACTGAAGAGTTAAATAGAAAGTTTTTTTAGGGTTCAGGTGAGAGAGAGAGCTTTTAATTTGACGATAAAAATAGAGATAGTCTTTTAAATTAGCAAAGAGACCATATTGTGACAGTCTAAAATATAAGTCAACCTCCTCAGCACTGGTTTTGGAAGCAGAATACCAAGTAAAAGATTTAGGTAAAAGAGATCGATTAATCATCATATATCCTTGCTGAACAGGAATGGCCCAGAAAAGCATATCGTTGATGCCGGTTGAAGAAATCGGGAAAGATTTAAAACCAATGATCTGATCATTTTGATCAATAATGGTGCATTGAGCGCCAACAATGACGGTTTTAGGGTTTGATTTTAAATATTTTAATTGTTTTTCAAGTCTGTCTGATGTGGAAATATCGTCGGCGTCCATACGGGCAAGATATTTGCAGCGGGCGAAGGAAATGGCAATGTTGGAAGTGGTGGAAACGCCTAAATTAAGGCGGTTACGACAGGCACGAATACGCGGATCGCGACGGGCGAAGGATTTAATTATTTTCCAGGAAGAGTCGGTAGAGGCGTCATCAATAATGATAAATTCAAAATTTTTTAAAGTTTGATTGAGGATGGACTCGATTGACTGAACAAGATAAGGAGCGGCATTAAAAACCGGCATGTATATACTCAAAACCGGTTTTTTAATTTTATAGTTGGTCATAGCATTTCGTCCTTTCGGACTCATCAGTATCGATACACATCGATAAATGCTAATCTCTTTCTTCTTTCTTTCCTTGGCTCCCGTGGGAACTGTTCGCCTTTGGGGCTACTGGGTTCCCACGGGGGATTAGAGGTTTGGGGTGGCCGTTACGGCAGAATCACGATTCGGATGTCAGGTCTGGTTGCTAAGTAATCAGCGACCACTTTGACGTCCTTCAGACGATCGGCAACAGCCAGAGCCAAAGGGCCATGAATGTCGAAATTGCCGACTTTGATTTGATCGATAATTCGACCAAGGTCTTTGTCGCGATGCGGTATATCGTACCAGAGTACGACTTCGCCGTTGCGAATCCGAATTTGCTGTTCACCCTTGAGGTTGAAAAGGACGCCACCATTAAATATGGTATTGTTCATTTCGAACCCGTGGGAGAAAACAACAGCTTCAGTGTCGCAAGCGTTAAATCGGACGTCCAACCAGGTGTTTTCAACTGTCTGCAGTTCCAAATCGGACAACTCTTCGTTGTAGGCTTTGTTAGGAACTAACACAGAACGGTTGGTGAATGTCACCCTTTTGCCGATATCGTAGACCGATTCGGTTTCAAGTGACAGACCAGCGTTTTCCCAAGTGACTCCATTGTCTTTAGAAACCTCGATGGTTTCGCAGGCAACGATGGGTGTTTCAACAACGGGTGCTTCGGTGGCAACAACAGGTACTTCTGTAGTGACGACTTCCGTAGCCTTAGGGGCTTCGGTAGCAACTACGATGGGCACTTCAGTTGAGCTAACAACTGGAGTTTCTGTGGCTGTGGGTGCAGTGGGAACAGTCCAGGGATGCCATAATAGCATTCCAAGAATAAACAGTCCCAGTAAAACCCACGGTAACCAACCCAAATTCCGTGAGGAATTGGTTTTTTGCTCTTTTGCGCGGTTTTCTGCGGCGATGCGATTTGCACGTCGTGTTTCTGCGCCTTTTATTCCTGCATCGTGCCGTTTCTTTTTTTGCTCAGCTTCTGTAGCCATTGTAAATCTCCTTTGATTCTTGAATAAAAACTTTTTTCTCTGATTTTCATCGGGTTCTTTGCCTGAACGGCCTCCATGACACGGCATGGGTTCTTGAGTTCTTGGAAGACTTACCTCCTTGTAGGTGTCTTATAAATTCAAGTACTCGCGCTGGGCATAAATAAATTATACCCAAGGTGAGTACCTGAATTTTGGAAAGATTGAAGAAAGAGATTGTTAAAGAACTCTGCTTTAGCTAATCTCAGACGCGGTGTTTGAGGTAACTGCGGCAGTATTTTGATGAAAGTTTCTAATCATCAAGGGAGAAACGGAGTAAGCATGACGAGGAGCCACCCTACCCCGAGAATCTCTCCCCTGATGATTAATCGGGGGAAGCATTAAGCTTCTATTTGTTAAAGATTAATTAAAAGTTGACTATAACAATCAACAATTAATTGTAAGGAAGTGTATCAAGAATATGCAATAATGTCAAGTTATAGGCTACTATTGGGGATAAGTTAGAGATAGGGTTAACTACAAAATCCGAGAATATTACGTATAAAATATTACGAAATTATTTTAGATTATTTAGAAAATCTTTTAGGTCGGGAGCGATAGCTTCGTCGTTTAGGGTGACAGCAATATTGGCCTTAAGCCAGCGGAGAGGATCGCCGGTGGTCATCCAATCAGATTCTAAATCGGTGGCTTCGGTCAAGACAACATCGTTTGCGGCTAAAGTATTGACGGCATCGGCAAACCAAAGCTCATTATTTTTACCGGTGGATTGGGTGGTTAAAACTGGCCAAAGTTTGGCACTGTCAACAACAAAACGACCACCTTGGGCAAAGAAGGAGGGGGCTTGGTCAGCCAGTAATTTTTCGTACATTCCTGAGATACGATTTGGGTATTTGGGATCTTCTAGATATTTAGCTGAACCGTAACGGATGATTTCAATAGGACCGACATCTTTGACAGAGGCAATAACTGAGGGAGAATATTGATCAAAGGTCGAAATCATCTTTCGAAGGTAACGGCCACAATCTTTTTCGACAGTTAAATCATCACCAAACATATAGACAAAAGGGTCGTTGCCGATAAATGATTTGGCGGAGAGAAGTGGAGAGGCATTGCCGTAAGGGAGGTTGGTATCCTGAGGAATAAATTCTAAAGTTTTAAGTTTAGTCCAGATACTTTTTAGTGAATCGAGGTATTCGGTTTTATTGACGCTTTCTAAATATTTTTCTAAGTCGGAGTCGGGAGTGAAATAACTTTTAATAGTAGTTTCGCCCTCACGGTGAACAATACATAGATCAGTAATGCCGGCGGCGATGGCTTCTTCAACTAGATATTGGATATTGGGTTTGTTGATGATAGGGACGAGTTCTTTGGCATAAGCCTTAACAGTGGGAAGGAAACGGGTACCGCGGCCAGCGGCGGCGATAACGGCTTTGGTGACTTTAGTTGACATATTAGCTACATGATAACAAATTAAAAAAATGATTCAAATTAAAAAAGGAGGAAATATTTGATAGAATAGCGGGTACAGTTTTGTAATGGGCCCATAGCGTAGTTGGTAGCGCGTTCCCATGGCATGGGAAAGGTCAGGGGTTCGAGTCCCCTTGGGTCCACAGCTGACACTAATCCGTCTAATAGGCGGATTTTTTGATAAAATCAACTGTATCCAAGGCCCATAGTGAAACGGTTATCACCAAGGTCTCCAAAACCTTTATTTGAGGTTCAAATCCTCATGGGCCTGCCAATAATGATAAAAAAAGTATTGATATTGACTGGTTTGAATCAAGAAACGACTTTGCCGATTTTAAAAATGGCTGAGGGGAAATTGAGCAAGGATTTAGGAATTGAGACAAAAATATTTAATTCAGGATGGGAAAGTAGGAAAAACTTTGGGGAAGTGGAAGAAAGATTGTCTAAAAAAATTGATGCAGTTGACGGAGAAGTGATATTGATAGGGATAAGTGCTGGAATGGTGGTGGCATTGGTGGCAAAAAATAAATATGGAGACAAAATACCAAAAATGATCTCTCTTTGTGGGTGGAGCCGACCAAAGATTAAATTAAACCACGAAGAGAAGGAAAAATATAAAGCTTTAGCAAAACTAAATAATGTTTTTGGGGAAGGAGTAGAGAGGTATACTAAAATATATAAAGAAATTTTACCCAAAGATTGGAAAAAAATTATGGTTTTTTGGGCGGAGAATGATGAATTAATCCCCAAAAGTTGTTGTGTACATAAGGGAATGAAGCCGGTGGAATTGAAGATTTTGGAACATGTCTCGGGGATAGTGATAGGGTTGACCAGAACAAAAGAAATGAGGGAATTTATCGAAAAAAAGTAAATTGTGATATATTAGGCCGATGGACAAAGAAGTGTTGGTTTTGACTGGTTTATCTCCGGAGATATCAACTCGATCTTCGAATGCAGTAGTTGGGGAAAAATTAACAAAAGCTTTGGGAATGGAAACAACAATTGTTGATCTTCATTGGAAAAAGAGTAAATACTTGGCCGAATTAGAAAATGTTTTGAATAAGAAAATTGAAGAGGCGAACGGGCAAGTGGTTTTAATGGGTATTGATATCGGAATGAGTCAAGCATTAATAGCCAGACAGAAATATGGGCAAATGAAAGTATCGGAACTTATTTCTGTATGTGGCTGGAATTGGCCGGAGCTTGGTTTAAGGAGTTTTGAAATACAAAAGTTAAATGATTTGCGGCAGATAAGTCCGATTTTTGGAAAAACAATTAGAAAATATACGGATTTGTTTGTTGGTAAATTTAATAAGTTTAACAGGGTTGTCAGCAGATTTGAGCCTTTTCATTGGAATAAAATACTGACCTTTGTGGCAAAGAACGATGAAATAGTTCCCAGAAATTGCAATGTGATTGGACCGGTAATGGAGGTGGTGGAAGTTAGGGGTAATCACGCTGGAGGAATTTTGAACGCTTTGAAGGAGACGGAGAAAATGAAGGAGTTTATTGAGAGGAGATAGTATTAGAGAAGGGAGCGGATCTTTTTTTCGATTGATTCAGGGGTCTTTTTGGTGACGAAGGCAATTTCAGCAGAGAGATGGTAAACGATTTTATCGACTATATCCTGATAATTTTGGGAAAATTTTTCGGCCGTAGTGACTTTGTTGGCACAAAGTTGTTTTAAAACGTAGACAGTTTTGTTGGGATCATTGAGATAGAGGATTTCTTTGATGGTTTTAAAGTCAAAAATGACATTTGGATCAACGGGTTTTTTAAGATATTTATAAATTTCTTTGACTTCCTGAGAGTTAATTAAGTAACGGAGGCCGCTCTTTTGAATATTATCGACCGGAATAGAAAAAGAGGCTGATTTTTGATCGGTATCGATGGGGCGATAAAGAAAATATTCGCAATCAATTCCCCGATAATCTTTTTTAATTTTTTTATCAAAAATTTGATAAATGTTTTCAAAATCAGTTAGATAATCGCCAATAGAAAAACGAGTTTTTGGGATAGATGGTGTGGAATTTATAGATGTATTATATCAGAATAAAGCTAAAAAAGTTTAGGGATGATATATTAATTAATATGAATGAAAAGCAGGTGATGCTGGGGATTACGGGGACAAACGGGGCGGGAAAGGGGACAATTGTGGAGTTTTTAGTAAAAGTAGAGGGATTTAAACATTTTAGTGCCAGTGGACTGATTAGCGAAGAAATTGTTAAACGCGGTATGTCTGTAGACAGAGATAACATGATTGTGGTGGCCAACGAATTGAGAGCACAATATGGACCGGGGTATATTGCTGAAGAATTGTTGAGAAGAGCCGGAGAAAGTCAGGAAAATAGAATTATTGAAAGTATTAGGACTTTAGGGGAAGTTGAAAAACTAAGGGCAAAAGGGGGAATTTTGCTGGCGGTAGATGCCGATCAAAAAATAAGATATGAGAGGATTATCAAGAGAGGGAGTAATAAAGATCGGGTTAGTTTTGAAGAATTTGCAGAACAGGAGAAAAGGGAAATGGAATCGGAGGATCCGAATAAACAGAACTTATCAGCTTGCATAAAAGTAGCGGATTATGTGATTCAAAATAATGGAACAATTGAAGAACTGAACAGAGAAATCGAAAAAATATTAATAATTATTAAAAATAAATAAATGAAAATATCAAAGAAATCCTTGGAAGTGAAGCATGTTCGACCAAGCTGGGACGAATATTTTTTAGAATTGGCAGATGCAGTGTCAAAAAGGGCTACCTGCGATCGGGGCAGAAGTGGTTGTGTGATAGTAAAAGACAAAAGAATATTAGTGACAGGTTATGTAGGTAGTCCGGCTGGCTTACCTCACTGTGACGAAGTCGGGCATGAGATTAAGAAAACTATTGATGGAGACGGGTCAGTTTCAGATCATTGTGTGAGGACGGTGCATGCGGAACAAAATGCGATTTGTCAGGCGGCAAAGTTAGGAGTTTCAGTTGACAGGGCTACGGTTTATTGCCGAATGACACCATGCCGGACCTGTGCCATGCTTTTAATAAACTGTGGAATAAAGAAAGTGTATTGTGAAAGAAAATATCAGACAGGAAAAGAATCTGAGGATATGTTTAAGAAGGTGGGAATTGAAATAGTCTATAAATTTAATGAAATTCAAAAGTATCCAAAGAAATAATTTTGGAAGTGGAATATTTTTTTAAGCGGGGGAAGATAATTAATTTGATACCGAGTTGTTGGCAAATTTGATACTTTTCTTTATATTTAGAATCATTTGAAGAAATAATTAGGAGGGCGGGATTAATTTTTTGAAGTAGTTTGAGATAGTTGGCGTGATTGGGAATATAAATGACCTTATCAACACTTTTTAATTGTTCTAAGCAATATTTTCTTATTTTTTGGGTAAAGAGGGGGCGGGACGGACCCTTGTGTTTCTGTAAAAATTGATCACTTTCCAGACCAATAATTAGGGTGTCAGAATGCGATTTAGCAAATTTTAGGAATTTAAAATGACCATAATGGAGAAGATCGAAGCAACCGGTGACGAGAGCGACAGTTGGTTTTGGCATATTGATGATAATATAACATTAATGATTGAAGCAATTTTTTTTGATCAAGATAATACTTTAGTAAATACCCGAGAAGTAGCTGGTGAATCTTACCGGGCGGCAATTAACTGGGTGGCAGCACAAAAAAAAATAGAAGCAGAAAAGTTGTGGATGGAGTGGCGGGCAGTTTTGGATACACTAAAGAAATCGATAAAACCAGAAGAAAGACAGTTTTCATATTCACTTTCGAAAGTAGTGACTGATGAGGATTTAGTTGAAGATGCGGTAGAAATTCAAAAAAAAGTATTGGGGGAAGTAATTAAATTAAATGCGGGAGTAGAGGAGTTTTTTGAGAAAAAGATAGAGGGAGTTAAATATATTTTGTTTACAGAAGACTTTGATGATCAGATAGAGATAAAGCTGGGAAAGTTTGAGTTGAAGGAAAAATTTGACTTGATTGTGGGGAGTTCAATGGTTGGACTGATGAAACCGGATATCAAATTTTTACAAATAGCTTGGGATAAATTTAATTTGGACCCCAAGAATTGTTTGTATATTGGTGATAATTTTGAAAAAGATTGCCAGATTGGCAAAGAAAATGGAGGAAAAGCAATAATTTTTGGAAGGAGTGACGAACGAGCAGACTATAGAATGGATGATTTTACAGAGCTTCGAGGGATATTAAAGATCCTTGGCTGATATGACTGTCGGGAGCTAAAACCGAACCTGGGAGTGAGGTACAGTTGTCTTCGATAATAGAGTTGTCGCCAATTAAGATGCCAAATGAGAGCATGCCGGTACTGACTGGCTTATTTTTAATGATGGTTTGGATGGGGGTATTGTCAGGATTATGAGTTTGAGTAATGAAGTTGGTACCTATTTGGCAGTTGTTGCCAATAATAGAATCAGAAATGACGCCAGATTTAATAATAGTGTTTTTGCCAATTAAAGAGTTGTTGAGAGTGACATTTTCCAATATGCAACCACTTTCGATATTAACGTTGGGGCCAATTTTACAATTTGGTCCGATTTTAACATCCGGGGCGATATAGAAGTTGCCCTTTTGAATATGTTTGTTAATACCAAAAAGGTCCCAGGCATATTTAAGGGTTAAACTGGTTTCTTCAACTTCAACGGCATAGACGGGATGATTTTGAAGATAGTTATCAAAGGCTTCAATGAGTTGAAATTCGGTGGGGGGAAGAGTATTCATGAAATTGACAAAGTCTTTGGTGAGGAGGTAGACGCCGACATTGCGTTGATTGGAGAGTCCGGTTAGATCCGTTGGTTTTTCGATAATTTTGGTAACGCGCTGTCCCTCAAGAGCGAAAATACCATAACGGGAAGGGTTGGTGGTGGTTTTGGAAAACATAATCAAATTATCCGGTGAAGCTAATAAGTCTTGATGTTTGTCTAAGTTTTTTAAATGTTCATCGACATTTATTTGTTGTGGATTGATAACTAAAAATCGATTTTCTAGGTTTGGGAGGGCCTGAATGACGGCGTTACCAGTGCCAATAGGTTCTTGTTGTGTATAAAATCTTACAGAAATATGAGAAGGGGTATAGGAGGCAAAGGTATTTTGGAGGCTTTGATCATCTTGGGGAGACTGGATAACTTCAATTTTGGTGATTCCTACTCGGTCAAGGGCTTCGATAGTTCTGGAAATAATTGGTTTGCCGGCAATAATAAAATCACTTTTGTGCTGGCGACGGGTAAAGGGGAAAAAACGAGAGCATTCACCGGCGGCGAGGATGACTGCCTGATTGACTAATTTCATGGGTTAATTTTAGCAATTTTTGATATATTTAGCTTATGGAAATAAAGAAAGGTTTGAGTGAAAAAAACATTGGACAACTAATTGATTACGCCAATAATGACGAGGAGGTTAAAAGGTTTACTTCTGACGCTGGGAGGTTTAAGAATAGAGAGAGCTATGACGAGTGGCTTAAAAAAGGCAGAGCGATTTATGCCTTGGTTGATGAAGAAGACAATTTATTGGGGATAACTTGGTTTGGAAAAGAGGGAGAGGGTGGTTTTACGTTAGCAATTAGAACCTATGAAAGAGCCAGGCATAAGGGTTTTTCTTATAATTTCTTGAAAGAGACAATGAATGATTTTATGAAAGGGGACGAATATCAGGGGGCAGAGAACAAGGAGTGGTGGTTGGAAACATCAAAAGATAATTCGGCGGCAACCATACTGTATGAAAAGCTGGGATTTAGGATAGATGGAGAAGGGAAAAGTTTTGAGAAAGTTATTTACCGCCGCCGCCCCGGTTTTGTGTCCTAAAAGAGGTGACGACACGGGAATTGAATTTGGTTTGAGGTCCTTTTGGTGGAGCAAAGGGATTTTTAAAAGGTAGTCTTTGGTTAAAAGGTTTAGTACTCTGGGGAGTCAGAAGAGTGTTTTTAATATCTTTGGCCATAAACAATGATAGCAAATTTATAATATATTTTTATATTTTTTCATTTCTAAGAGATGCCTGTCGGCTTCCTGCAGTGTGGGCAAAAAACTTTGAGGTTTTGTGGGGTCTTCTTTGACGGTGGTGGCAAAACCAAAAGAGACATGAATGTTGTTTTTGGTAAGCCCTTCTTCCATGGCATCGTGGATACGGTAAACAAGGTGTTGAATACTGTCCATGTCGGTTATATTGGGAAAGATGGCAACAAACTCATCTCCGCCGAAACGGGCGACGAGATCGGTGGCTTGGGTATTTTCATCTAGAATGCTGGCTAATTTTATTAAAACTTGATCTCCAAGGAAATGCCCTTTTTCTTTGCCGTGTATTTTGTCCAACTCATTGTTGAAATCTCCAAAATTGTCAACGTCAAACATAAGGGCGGTGATACCCTTGACGTTGCCGGATTGAGCAAGGTTTTCAAGTTGTTGATTAAGATAGCGGCGGTTATAAAGGCCGGTAAGTGAATCGATTAGGGCTTGATTTTTTAAGTCTTTGTTTTCTTGTTTTAGGCGTTTATTTTCATATTTTAAGCCGGCGGGGCTATTGGGACTGGGTCTGGCGGGGAGTTTATCGAAAAGCATTATATTTATTGATTAATCATTTTTAGTAACCTATCAATACCAAGGCCGATGCCTGATATGGTTTTTAGTTTAGCAGAATTGGTGGCAAAAGAGGTATCAATGGGGTGGAGTGGTAAAGAATTTTTAATCCGATATTCTTTTTCCCGATTAAAGGACTTTAGAATTGAATCTGGATCGGTGTTTTCAGTACAGCCATTAGCAATTTCAATACCGTTAATATAAAGCTCAAAGCGTTGTCCCTTTTTTGCCAGAGGGCTGAGAAAAGCCGGATAGCCGGTAATAAAAACAGCTTTATCTTTAGGTAAATTAGGTTCGATTTTATTGAGAAAGTACTGATTGAAATCGGCTTCCTTGTCGGGTAGGTTTTGAGGGAGAACAAAGTTGGTGAACTCGATATCTAAATATTTTTTGATAAAATTTCGAGTGGAAAGCATTAAGTTTTGGTAATTTTTGTTGATTTCGTACCATTCCAACATTAAAAATTCCGGAGTATGGTTGGGACCTTCGTTTTCCAGATCGCGAAAACAATGGGAAATGG
>Ga0209318_1001748_pt1 | contig 12427 bp, 20 predicted proteins | sample RifGroE1_FD_183999 | JGI IMG/M metagenome (GOLD analysis project Ga0209318, IMG submission 183999) | Groundwater microbial communities from Rifle, Colorado, USA - Groundwater E1 (SPAdes) (version 2) | ecosystem: Environmental > Aquatic > Deep subsurface > Groundwater | place: Rifle, Colorado...
AATTGTAATATCTTTAATTTATAAGTAAATATATTATCATGGAGTTTCTTTTTATTGTACCATCCAGAAAGTATTGCAACCATTTATTCATCCTCAAGTAAAGCAATTGCTTCATTATAGGCTTTACATTCCATATCTAAAAGAGTTGCTACTTTATATGCTTCTGCTAAAGAAAGTGCATGAATTATCTTATTAGTCTCCTTATGTCTAACCTCATAATATTCCTTAGTAAAATATTTATAGTAAGTGATGATACATCTTTTATACTTTGGAGTAATTACTTTTTTCATGATATCTCCTCTATATCTTATATATAGGACAATTTCTATTACAATCAAGTAATCTATTTCTCCACTCAATTGTAGAAGGATGATTCCATATATCTGTAATAAAATCTTTACAATTTACCACATCTAAACCATCACCATCTTCAGAAAAACTGCAACTAAAATATTTTCCATCGACGTTGGTATATCCAGAAAATAAATTAGATTCACAAGGCTCAATATATTGTTCTAAATCTTTATATTCTTTATGTTTTCCAAGATATAATAAGAATTTATTTGCTGTACAACTATCAAATCCAAACCTAATTTTATTATTCAGTAGGTTTCCTACCAAGAAATTAAAATGATATTTTAATAGTGGATGATAATTAATTCCTCTTCCTCTTTGTTTTAATGATAAAAATACTGTAGCATTAAGATTTTTTAGTCTGTTATCCTTTTGTATATCTTCTAATAAAGATAAACATTGTATATAGGATTCTTCACATAACAATTGATGAATATTACACTGTTTTAAACCATAGTCTGTCAATAATTTTACTGCATTATAACAAACATCTTTATCATAATTTGAAATGCTCACAGCCCCGCAAATTTCTGCTAATTGGCAAGCAGATTGATCATTTAATCCATATCCATTAATAGTAATATTGGGAATAATATTATTAGTTTTACAATACCACATCATAGAAAGTAAATCTGGATTAGCATTTAAATCTCCGATTCCAAATGCGACTTGTCCCAAATTTTTTTTTACTTTATCTAATATAATTTTAAATGTTTCCAAAGACATATTCTTACCAATAGATACATTTTTTTTGTAGCAAAATTTGCATCCCTGATGACAAACTGTACTTATCTCAATATCTAATATCTCTGGGCCAATTGGAGAAAATTGTGGATCATCTTTTATAGATTCTCCCCATCTATTAAATAATCCAGTTTTGGTATTGAATATCCAATTATAATCTTTAGACTTATGAATTCTAATCATTTTATTCCTTTTAATCTATAGCAGTATCTTCATATCTTTCTAATTGATATGTTCCATCTTCTTTTAATGTAAGACAAAAAGAACTATCAATTATTAGATATAAATGATTTCCAATAAAGCTTAAATCTTTTGCGTTTGAAGAATTCATATTGGAATATTGTGGCTGAAAACGAGAAATTGCTCTATGATGTTTCCAACCCATAAGTTGAAGTTTTGCTTCTTTAATAAAATCATTTAAACTTAAGATCTCTTCCTTATCCATTTATTCTCCTCTCATGAATAATTTCTACTGGTAATTCTTCCCCACAATTTGTACAAAATAGTTTTAATCTTTCACTATCATCTGCATCTATTGATTCCATAAAAGAAGCAACATGATTTTCTTCATTTTTAATTATTTCATAATAATCATATTGTCTATATGCTTGTGATACTGCTTCTCTACAACCACATTTACATAATTTAGTTTTTATCATTTGTCCGTTCTCCAAAAGATGAAACTAATTCTGATAGAGTATCAAAAGAATATAAACAATCTCCGCATAAATTTCTAACAGAACCAGAACCATCTTCTCTAATAATCAGCATAAACTCTGTCCCAAATTTCTTTTGTAATTCCTTCATTTAGTTGCCTCTACAAAACTAACTCTTTCAGAATAGTATCCATTAGATTCCCCATACCACCTAATAGTTACAGAACCTTTTATTGTAAAAATATTATAAAATGTCCAAGTAAAACCATCTGGTTGATAATTATTATCCTTCGGAATATCTGAATTAGTACTTTCATAAGCCAGTAAAATAGGAGCATTTAATAAATCATCTAGATTCCCACAAATATCTTCAATACCTACTTTCTCACAACAATCTTGTTCATGATACATCATATATTTTTTTCCGTCGTTTGTGATAAAAGTCAAGGTATCATTAGATTTTGTTCTTTCTATAGAAACCAATGTTTTTCCTACCAAAGATGAAAAAGCAATATTAGGATTATACATCATTTTTCTCCTCAGTTATACTATAAGTAATAGTTATTGGTAGAATTATATTTAGATCAGTAATAGGATTACTTTCCAAAAGCTCAGATAAAACCTTTTCCGCCGCTCCCCTTGGAAAAAATTTAACTGCTCGTTCTATATTTTCAAATCTTTCATATTCACTTTCTACTCCATGACATAAAAACTCATCTTCTTTTTTTGTAGTAATTATATATGATGTTTGTTTAAATATAGTCCTTTCCATATTGTTCTCCTTTTAGAATTATTATGCACCACAAGATATTTTACTTGATGAACTCTAAAGTATCAAGATTTGAAATAACCAATCTATCTGGCGCTTCAATTATAACCTTAAAATTATTATAAGAACTCTTTCTTGTATATAAGAACAATTGCTTTAAATAAGCATTATTTTCATTACTAAAATCACTATTCACTACATAAATACCTTTAATAATTCCCTCACACCTTTTTGGAAAAAAAATACGAACTCTCATACTTCCATTTCCCGCCTCTAATACTTTTTCCTTATAAGAATTAATAATATCTTTCGTAGAGATAGGTTTAAAAGTAGGTGAGTTATAAAGAAGAGAAAATAAAATATTGGTTTGTTTCTTTATGGCAGGATAAAAAGATGCAAAGACATCATTACATAAAGATATATTATCTAAGAGTAAAACATTTTCTGGAGTAAAATTATAGTCCACCCCCCTATATTTATAATTAAAAAATATCCAATAATCATTAATATTTGAAACTAGTTTACAAAAATCCCTCTCTTTATTTTTTTGTATAAAAGTATAGGAACAATTATTAATATGATAGGCGTCCTCAGATAAGGAAAGAAATCTAAATAAATGATGAATAATATAATATAAGTATTTTTTACATATTGGATTATACTCTTCATTAAGTATTACTGATAACATAATAGATTTAGCGTTTGTTTTACCAGCACTGCTTTTCTCAAAAAAAGAATTTCTATAATAATAAACCGGCTGAAAATCTAATAATACTACCTTAATATTTTTAAATGTACTATTAAATGAGTCTATAATTTCATCAATATATTCTGGTACTGCATCCCAACCAAAAACAAAATAACCGTCATAAGAAAAATCTTTCCAGAATATATCAAAACATTCTGCTAGCTTGTATGTATTTCTTATTTCTTTTGTTCTTACTTTACAATTTAAATCCGATCTAAAATTATACCAAGTATGATATGAAATAGTAGTCATGCCTCCTCCTCCAAATCAATTTCTGGATTTAATATCATATATTTAATTAGAGGATTTAAACAATATAAATCTACATCTACATAGTTTTTATATTTAGAAACAAATTCCATGAACTTCTGAGGATAAAACAACGCCATCTTTTCCCCAAAGCTTGCTGGGCCATTATAATATTTAAAATTATTATATGTATTTGAAATATTTACTTGGGAGATTAAATATAGAAACCAAGCTACAAAAAGAGAATCGTCGTCTTCATTATCCAATAAAATTTCTTTAATAGTACTCGAAATATTTTTGCTTTCAATTTTAGTTCTTAATATATATATATATAAACTTAATAATATTGCAACCTCTTTCATGGCATTAATTGAACAACAAACAGTAAACTCTTTTTCAGATATATCTAGAGTATCGTTTCTTTTTGAGACGGAATTAAATATTGTTGCAATTAGGTTTCTTTCATCTAAAGAAATTTTTGCCTCATTAAAACTAATATTAATATATGCTGTATTTATTAAGTCCGCATAACGGGTAATAAGATCATTATGTATTAATATTAATTTATTTATAGAGAAAATAAACTCTACCATAGATTCTCTGCAAGAATCGCAGATTCTTTCATAATATCCTGTAACAGAATCCTTTTTTTCTTTTATTTTTAATACTAGCTCTTTTTGTAGACCATCTACTAGAGGTTCATTAATATAAACAGTGGTAATTATACTATCATACATAATTCATCCTCCAATTCTTTATAAAATAATTCTGGCTTTATTATTCTTTCCCAAAACGGACTTTTTATTAATTCTGGATGAAATTGAAACCCCAAACATTTTAATCTTGGACAGAAAATAGATTCAATTAAATTATCAGTAGTGTTTCCTAAAGAATAAAAATCCGGGGCTAAATCTTTTATTCCTTGGTGATGTAAAGAATTGGTGTGTGGAAATAGTTCTTTTAGAATGTTACTCCCCCAATTAAAATTAATTTGACTATGTTTCCAAGCTATATCTTGATGAAGAGTTCCTCCAAAAAAAATATTGATCAGTTGTAATCCTCTACAAGTTCCCAAAATTGATTTTTTATATCTTATTGCAAGGGTCATTAATTCGTATTCTAGAAAGTCTCTTTTATTATTATAATAAGAACCTAAATTCTTTTCACCATATCTTACTGGGTTTAAATCTTCACCTCCTGTAAAGATAATAAGATTAGCACCTCTAACTTGATTTTCAATATTTCCTTCATCTAATAGGAAAAGTTTTTCTTTGAATTTATCCTGAAAAGAACTAAAAAAACAGGGGTTACTTAGTAGAATCATATATGAAGAACATCCTTTATAAATTGTAGGTTTTGTTTTGCTAAAGCCTGATTACACTTTAATATTGCCTCAAAAGTTTGCTCACGAATTTCCATAGTTAAAATATCCAGTATTTCAGGATTCATTAGCACTCTTTCTATACCTATTTTAATCCAGTATTCTATTTCATCAATAATTAATTCATCTTTAATACTTGTCCAAGCATTGCTAGGAGTTCTATATTCAATTCCAAAACACCCATCAGGATACTTTTGTGGGCGAAATCTTCCTGGTCTTCCATATCTATATGTTCTAATATAATCTAATTCTGGGTATGGAGAAATACTTGTAATATAATTTCCCGCTGTAAAACTTACAGCCTTAATTGCAGGAACAGGAGAATTTTTTAATATTTTAGAATCTTTTATAGATGCATGAATATGCCCTCCACCATACCTATGTTTATGCAAACTTGCATCTTCTTCCATTTGTACTGTTTCTTTTTCCCAAGCATCAAAATCCTTATCACAGCCAAACCTAGTACAATAAATTGCTTCCGGATCATATTTAAATTCTTCTATATCAAAATCAATTGTGGGAATAGGACTAAAATTAAATCCAAACTCTTTTATAATCCTTTCTATTTCCTCTTGTCCCATTTTACAATTTTTCCAAACGGTTTTCATATCTTTACTTGCCGGAACACTTAATTCAAAAGCAGCACCATCCTCATGAATAATAATTTCTCCTCCAATTCCATCTACAATTTTAAATTGAGGATGTTTTTCGTCTTCTTTTACCAACGGAAACCCCATTCTTCTAATTACTAATGGAGGAACACAAAAAGATTTATCATTAATAACTTTACTTGCAAAATATTCTGGATCTGCACCAAATTTAAATTCCATTTCTTTCCTTTTTATTTGATAAAAGTATGATCTATTATAGAACTTAGAGGACGAATAACTTCTTTTTCTTCTTTATAAGTATCAGAATGTTTCTTACAAAAAACTAATCCCGATGAGCGATGGTAAAATAATTCTTCTGCTGGAAACATTTCTCCGCACTTAAAACATTTTGTAATAATATCTTTTATATTAACTTTTATTCCACAATCCAGGCAGAAAAAAGATGAGTCCATTGAAGTATTTGTATCATCAGATGTAACTTGCGTGGGAGTTATTCCTTTAGTGGACAATATAAAATCCAAAGCAATAAAAGGCAGAGAAATTTTAGACCCAACATAATGAATTCTATCATTTAATAGATGGTAAAACCTCATTGTAAAACCTCCTTTATTTCAACATCAAAGTTTTCAAATATATCCATAGTATCTGGAGATAGTTTTGATATATCATTAAATATTAATTTAAAACTTTTTTGTCCAGTCCAGATAATCTTTTTTAATTCTGGTTGCAAACACAGATCAATATCCACCTCCGCAGGAAAGAAACTTATTCTTACTTTTTGACTTAATATTTCTGATAAAGGAAATCTTATGCTTGTTAATGCGGATTCATGCAAAATAATTTCTGTTCCAATACTTGTATCTTTATCCTCATCCTTTTGATATACTTTTTCTCCTAATTCCAATAATGATGTAAAAGATGTAATATCTTCTAGTAATTCAAAACCCCTTGGTTTAAATCCTTTTGCAGTCTTTGCATTAAAAAAAATGTTATCTATTTTTATTTCAAAAGGAAAAGAAAGTAAATTTGCCGTTAAAGAAATACCAAAATCTGTACATTCATCGCCGTCTGCAAACACAAGCTTTTTTCTGTATAGTGTAGAAAGACCATATAATTCTTCTATTTTATCAGGATTAGTTAAATAACTATATCCTATTTTATCCTCACCATTATTATCACTATAACAAAAACCTAAACATGGGGCACTATCAGATTTAGTTTGTAAACTAAAGGGGTAAACCTCAAAGGATTTTACTTGAAAAACACCATTATTAATTACAACAACCCCTGTAGAAACATCTATAATCTTTTTATCCCCATTTTGTAAAGTTACGTCCATCTCTTGTTGAAGAGCAAAAGGAATTTCTATATTCCAAGATGAAACTGAAATTGTAAAGGTAGTAAGATCATTTTCCTTTTTTACCACTACTAAATTTTTTGGACTTCCTTTATAAAACCAACAGGGTATATAGCTCAGAATTTTTTCGTCATCTAGTTGTGCAAACATTATTTCGGGGGTTTCTATAGTATTAAGTGATTTATGAATTACTATTGACATACTCTCTCCCTTTTGATGTTATTTTTATTTTTCCTTTAAACAAAAGTTGTGGTTCAATTTCTGTTTGTATTACTTCTCTATTAACTCTTAAAGAAGAAGTTAAAGTTTGTAAAGAAGCAATTTTTACTCTTTCTAGGAAACTAAGATACTCTCTTTCCAAAGAGTTCATTCCATCTATTATATTAAAATATTGGGTAATTATTTCCATTAATATCTCTTTTGTTATTGTTCCTCCTATAGTTATTAAACCACCTTTTGTTTTCAAGATAGAATAAAGTCTTCCACAATATTGATTAATCCTTCTAGGATTTTCCTCAGCAGCATCTATTATTATATCTAATAATTCATTATTTAAATTCAAAGATAAATAACTTCTTACTATATCTCTTAATTCCTCTCTAGAATATCTTGCAAATAATAATTCTATAACCCTAGTTCTAAATGCCTCTGGTAATAATTGAGGTTGATTTGTTGCAAAAATAAAAAAATTCTTTTTAGAATCCAACATAGGGTATAATTTCTCTACATCATATCCCAATCTATGAATTTCGTCAATAAAAATGAGCCTATATCTTTTTATTTCATTATCAATTCTTTGAAAAAAACTTTCATTATTATCTGCAATTTTATAAAGAAATTCTTTACCAATAAAGTTACCTATTTTTAATCCTAATAATGTTTTTCCTTGTCCTGGTTGTCCCAACAATAATAAATTGAAATTATCTCCTGTTGGAAGTAGTACAGAAAGTTCATTTATTATATGCTTTTGCCCTATAAACATATTTACCTATAGGTAGAATTTATTTTATCAAGAATATATTTTGCATATAAAGTTGCAGTATATTCATTTAAACCTGGAGCAGAGTTTCCTTCAAAGACAACATATTCTTTTCTCTTAGAATCCCATCCTAAATCTAATGCCATAAAAGAAGTAACAAACATTGGTATTGAAAAAATCTTTTTCACAACAGAAATTACTTTTGGATATAATTTAATATCTTTAAGAGAAAAGTGCCACCCGTAATTTAAAGTTCTAATATAACTATCCCCACCCTCCTTTCTAAATATTTTAACAATTTCTCCTCCTAAAACATGAACCCTTAATTCAAAATCTGTTTCAATATAAGGAGTCCAATAAGCATCTGGATAATTAAAAGTATCTTTATTACCCACAAATATCATTCCTTTTCCCCCAAAAGAGTTTAAAGTAGTTCTTACAATTATTGGATATTTTTCTGGAAACCCAGTACAAAATACTGGAGAATAAATATCATTTTCTTGCATTACTTTAGAGAATACTAATTTATTGGAACAAACTCTAATCATCTCTATAGAATTTAAAGTATTCGTTCCTGAATGTATTGCAGTAGAACCATATCTAATTACAAGATCATCTTTATCTATTCTTATAGGATTTCTTACTGATAAACATTCTTCTCCCAATTTCTTTACTTCATTTGCTAAAATTCTTGCCGAAATATATGAAACATTACTTAAGATTTTAAGCATATAACTCCTTTAAATATAATCTAAGAGATATTAAAAACTTATCTTGGTCTGCTCGATTCTTTATCAACATGTATGGAAACTGATAAGAATATTTAGTATAAAAACTTATTGGTATAAAGGAAAGTTTTGTTTCTTCAAGAATCTTTAATATATTTGCCCTGAATTTATGTTTTACAGTTAATCTATTTGCTATACGATGCAGAAATGCTTTCATATCGTTTTTATCAACAGTTAGTATTCCTTTTCCTATAGTAAAGAATAACAATTTATCTACGTCTTCTATAGATAAATAATACAGATTCATAAAATCTGAAACTTGTTTAATCATAGAACTCTCTGCCACACCACTTTCCGTAAAAGTCTTTTTCTGATATTTCTGGCCAGTCCATTGGTAAAAAGGGGTTGTTTCTTTTTCAACCTCTTTAATTTCCCCAACTTTAATTAGTTTATTAGCTTGATATTTAAAAATAGATTCCTTTTCTATTTCGGCAATATCGGTATGTGTAATATTAACATTAATTGTTTGAAGTAAATTTTCAAAAAGATGCGCAGTTCTTTCAAAAGCAGATTTTTCTGTGTTTACTACTAACCCAATAGTCTTTTTATCTATAGAAAAAACAGAAAAATGTAATTCAGCGGTTTTTCCTCTTACTATATAATAAACATTCTCTGGTTTGCAATAAATAATAAAAGCAAATTTCCCACAAAACATACTCATAGTATTTATTAGTGCTTTAGGAACATCTTTTACCCTATTAAACTCATTCTCTAAAGCAAAAGTAAAGATTTCTGAATCTATAATATCAATTTTTGCATTTATTTTCTTTTTTATTTCTTCAATTTGCACTTTAAATTCTTCTTTAATACCAAGAGTCCCATTGTGCATTAAAATAAAATTATCTGTTTCAAAAGGATGAGAATTTTCTGTTGCAACTTTAGTTCCTATACTACTTAATCTAACATGAGAAATAATTGGAAATTTTTCTACATGATAATCATGGACAAGTTTTCCAATATCAGAAGTTAATTGTGCATTCATATAAGTTTTAAATACTTTTCCCCCGCCAAATATTCCCCAACCATCGTGATGAGTAACAAAAGTATTACTAATAAGACTCATTGTAGTATATAATTCTGTATGAGCAGATGTTGAAAACTTACAAAAAGTTAATTGACACATTTATATTTTCCTTTTTTTATTAAAATGGATGGTCTTCTGGTTCGTGTGGATTCGCAACAATAATAAGACTTTCATTTACATTAGTTGAAGAAGAAGAAAAAGTAGGCGACATAACGGAAAAATTATTAAAAACATCGGATATAGATTCAGTAGATAATCTTAAAGATAGTCTAGGAGAAATATCAGACGGAATATTTGTAGGAAAATTATGAATATCTATAAAACCAGATTGTTCAAACTCATTCCTAGAAAAAACTCTAGGGTTTTTCCAAATAGAATCTATAAATTGATATTCTCGTAAATGCGTTTCAATATATTTTGGTTCAATTTTTGGATAAGGAGTTTTATTTAGTATTGCAAATAAAGTCTTTTTATACTCAGGCTCCATATCTGTATAGTATAAAAATTTATCTAGTAATTCCTGTGAACTCATTATTGGATCGTAGACAGAAGAAATAAAATCAAAAGAATTTTTGCTTTGTAAACATAATTTAGTAAATTCTTGACAAAACCTCATACACGCTAAAATATAATCTATGTTTAATGTTGTATTAAAAATTCTAAACTCTAAAGTAGAATGTAATATAGCTGAGAAAATATTAAGAAAGAAATATCTTACAGGATGATATCTTGAGGGAGGATTATTCATATCTATTCCTCCAAAATTTTTCCAAAAAAGATCCATATTTTCTGACTTTAGTACTTCTTCTATGTTTAGCAATTGAATACTTTTTTCATTTCTGTTTTTAACAATGGGAGGTCCAAACATTGTTAATGGCCTACAGAAAATGGAATTATTTGTTTCTCCTCTAAAAGAATACCCCATTCCTCCCAAATGAAAAATTAAGGATTCAAAACTTAATCCTAATTTAACAGTATTAATTAATATTTTATGTGAGATGGGATATGCACAATGAATATGAATTGCACTTCTTTCTTCTGCATCTCTCGCCCCATATTTAAATAATCTCTTAGTTAATAAAGTTACCGCTTTTTCCATTTCATTAAATGTTAAAGGAATAGAAACCAACTCTATTCCAGCGGTTGCTCTTTCTAAATTATTTAATATACTTGGTATCTTTCCATCATTTATTATATAGATACCCCGCCTTAATAAAGATATTGGTGATTCAATGCTGGCATCATGTGTACTTCTGAAATAAGTATGAAAAATATCATCCCTATAAAATTCATCAGGAAATCTTGATGTTGTTTCAAACTCCATACCAATTGTATCAATCTGATACATATTTTCTCCTAAAACAAATAAATCTTATCCATAAAATTTTTAGCCGTTGAATTTAAATATGGATTATATAAACATAATGCATCCATACTAAAACCATTTATTTCAAACAAAACAATATCTTTTTTCTTTAAGTCCAATACTAATTTAGAAACCAGCCTATGCCCACTATCTAAAGAATCTAATTCTCTTTTTTCTCCGTCGGGAAAAATAATAAAAATAGACATTTGATTGTCTGATCTCAAAACATAAAAAGGATACCAAAAAAGCCCTAGATCTGTTTTTATTTTGATTCCTTGTCTGAAATTAATATCTGAAATTATACCTTTTTTTCCAACAGTCTTATTCATTGTATAAACCCAATTACAGCCCCAATTTGATTTTTCTTTTAGAAAATCATCATATAAAATAAATATATTGCTGCCAATTTTAATATCTGGATGTTTTTTCAACCATTCTTTTTGATCTTCTGAATAAGACATATTTATTTATCTCCTAAAAAGCAATAAAAATTTTTGGAACAATCCAATTCGTTTATTCATAAAGTCTGCATATATTTTATCTTTTGTATAATACACAGCTCCTTTCCATAAATATTTATATATTTTCATTTCCATTTTCTCCTATGATAATATTTTATTAAAAGCATTGCCAGAAAAGACATCAAAAAATCTTTCTGGATGCCATTGAACACAAAAGATTTTTTTATCCCAAAAAGAAATAGCCTCTATTATACCATCATTTGAGGTTGCTTCAATAGTTAATCCTCTTCCTAATAAACTAATACATTGATGATGAAAAGAATTAACTTTAAATTTTAATTTCGTTGCAGGTATAACTTCATGAACTAAATCTTCATCACTACTAGAATAATTATGCATTGGGTATTTAAAAAATAAGTTTTGATTTAGTGTTCCTCCAAACTTTACATTAATTATCTGTAGTCCCCTACAGATTCCAAAAATAGGTATTTTACCAAGCATATCTGGTAATATTTCATTATCAAAATATTCCAGAAAAGGGGAAATTTTTGTGTTAAAAAATCCTGGAAATTGACCATAGGTTCTACTATTAACATCATTTCCCCCAGGAAGAATTAAAGCATCTATTTTTTTATAGGCATCAAAAAATACTTTTTTATCCATTGGTGTTAATAACATTGGAGTACCAAAATTCGATGCAAACTCCAAATAATTCTTTTTTATTCCAAATGTTTCATCAAACTCACTTGCTACAATTCCCATTACAGGCATTTAATTATTCTCCTTATATAATTGCATATTTTCTGAATAATATCCATTAGAACGACCATAAAATCTAAGTGTAACAGAATCATTATTAGTACTTAATTTATAGAAACTATAGCAAGTACTTTCATCTGTACCACTATGTATAATTTCTTCTGCAAAAATAATTTTTTGT
>Ga0209318_1001749_pt1 | contig 12427 bp, 10 predicted proteins | sample RifGroE1_FD_183999 | JGI IMG/M metagenome (GOLD analysis project Ga0209318, IMG submission 183999) | Groundwater microbial communities from Rifle, Colorado, USA - Groundwater E1 (SPAdes) (version 2) | ecosystem: Environmental > Aquatic > Deep subsurface > Groundwater | place: Rifle, Colorado...
TCACCACGGCTGCGGTGAAGAACTTATTCCCCTTGAACTTCGCAAGTTCCGGGTCTTTCAGGGCCTCCTCCGCATCGATAACCTCGTCCGTGGTCTTGGTGGTTTTCCCCTGGACTTGCGCTACCATAGCCTCGTACTCACCACGCAGGCTGTCAATCAGATCCTTGACTGCACCCTCGTTCGCGGCCTGGGCATCAAAACCCTCAGAGCGATACTCGGCTGCTTTTCTTTTAATGAATTCGGATTCTTCTGTCTGGATTTTATGGACTGACAGGCAATGCGACAATGAACTCATTGATATACCTCTAAAAGGAATGGGAATATGGAAGACAAGACCTCTTCGTCGTCTTCCTCAAAATCTTGTGTATGCGATACTGTTTGCGCTGTGGTCCTTGATTGTCCATGTGAAGATGTGCTAATCGAGCGGCCTACTGCGTGTCCTTTTGATCGGCCAGTTGCGGCACCAATCAAAGGCCCGCCAACGACTATGGGTTCAAAGTGCGGGTTGGTGATCTCAACCGTAACCTCGCCGCCAGTGATCACGGCTTCAGCGCCCTCTACTACGAAGATCGCATCCGGCCAGACAATATCGCCGCTCTCCAGCGCAAGCGCACTTCCGGATACATTAATCACTGCACCGGCTGTTACAACGATATCGCCACCTACAGGGACGATCTGACTTCCTGTAACAGCAATATTAGCAGTGCCTGTGACAGTGACATCCCCCCCGGCCAGGGTGGCCTCAGCGCCAGTGATATCAACATTGATATCAAGTCCGCCAGTTGTGACGGTAACATCCACCCCGGTAAGAGTTGCCTCAGCACCGGTTACCGGGACATCTGCGGTGCCGGTAACATCGATACCGGTATTGCCAAGAGTCAGGGCCTCGCCTGTAACTGTAGTATTAGCGCCTGCGGCAACTGTGACTCCAGTGTTTGCCAGGGTTATCTCAGCGCCAGTCACATCGACGTTGACGTTGACGGCCTCGACGTATGGCCGCAGGGCGATGGTGTTTGCGACCCATGAATCGCCGGTTGAGGTTGTTCCGCCTGTAGCTGCAGCCGGGTTGTATGAACCGGATGTCCAGGCAAAAGAACAAATGAAGATCGAGCTGTCGCCGGTCGTGCCGTCCTGTTTATTGGTCACCCCGTTGGTCATTCCGGAGGGGATCGTGAAGACGGTCTGGGAGGTTGCGCCGGTTCCAAAGCCTGCAGCGATGATGATCGCGCCTGCTGTTACTGGCTGAATTGCTGCTGGGTCGGGCCGGGCTGCAGATGCTGCAGATGTTGGGACCGCTGCAACATCGAGCGGGGTTGTAGGATCTACGCCACGCCAAACGTGAATAACCGTGGAAGATCCATAAGATGCACTGTTCGAACCCAGGACCGTGACGGAGGTGTCCGGGGTCGAGCCCATGAACTTATAGGCCAGCGCCATGTTCGCATCGCGGGTGTCCGCCCTGGTCTGGTCCGCACCGATCTGCGTGTAGTCGGTAGGCGAGGAAATGCCGACATTCTGCGCGTTGCCAGAGGTCAGGCCTGTGGCGACAATGACAAGATCGCCCTCAATAGGCGAAGATCCACTACCACCGGTCAGTGTTCCATTCAGCGAGACGGCATAGGTGGCCGCATTGCTGCCGCCAGATGTGCCGCCTACATACGTAATGGCCATATTATGGGAGCCTGATCAGTCCTGTTGCTGCAGCCGGGGCCGGGAAGGTGACCTTGAACTCGCCATTGGTCGAGATCTTGTCAGCGCCAAAATCCAGAACGTATACCGAAGTCCCATCCGTGGAGTTATAGATCAGCGCACCCCTCGCGGTGATCGTTGAAGCCGCCCAGGCCGGGTCGGTGGTCCAGTCAAGGATCGCGGTCGTACCGTCGACGGAGACGGTAAATCCCACAAGGGTCAGTCCGCCCGTGGTGTAGCCGTTACCATTGGCTACCTCGTTCGTTGCCGTGTAGGCTGCGGTTGAAGCGCCCAAGGTGGCGGCACTGGTGTAGAGGGCGATCTTGAAAACATCGCCAGCATCGTGCGAACCATCGAGCAGTTTTTCGCGGAACTTCGTGGTCAAACCCTGTGTAATTGCCATTCCTTACTCCTTGTCCATTTTAACGGAACAGATCTTACCATCCTTATCTCGGATGACACTCATCGAACACCCCTTCTTGTCCTGGCCTTTCTTGAGGTTTTCCACAAGGAGACGCAAGACTGCGTACTGATTTTCCGCGCTTTTCGCATACGCGGTCTGGAGATCCCTTACAGCTGCCGTCAGGTACTTAAGCTCCTGCAGGATGGTTTTCATGGGGTCTGTGGTTTGCGGAGCCGACATGGCAAAATCCTTCGGGCTGATCTTGCCGTCTTTCATTTTTTCACTTACCTCTTTCTCAGATAGAATCCTGCTCATGACTGTATACACCCCAGCAGTTGACTATACTTTTCGATTAGCTCCCCATGTTTCTGGATGGCCTCTCGCGCATTCTCCATGATGGAGATTTCCTTTCCGGACGCTCCCCGGATCTCTTTGACCTGTACCTTCATGTCAGCCGGGATGGATTCGATGTTGACGACAGGCAGGGCCTTCGGTGCTTTGGGGGCCTTAGGTAGATCCGCCAGCTTCACTTCTCCCTTCTTCGGTGCTTCAGAGCGCGACCAAGAAGAGAACTGTTCCTGGGTCATCGGTACTACCGACTTCCCGCCAGGCCAGCCCTTCTCGTAATTCGACTCGTAGATCTCCATGGCCTCGTCTTCGGTCTTCGCACCCATGACGACCTTGTGCTCATCGAACTTGCCAGTTTCCGGGTCCACCTGATTGACGACGAAGACCGGCCCGTCGCCGCCACGGTACTTTGGCTTGATAAAAACGTCGAGGTGGTCCTTATCCTTGCCGACCGTGCCCCGGATATACCCATAGTCCGCCTTCATCGGTGTGCGCCATTCAGAGCCATCTGGGGCCTTTCCTGTGCGGATGGTGCCGACCGGGTTCTCGATGGAGATTTCCAGGCCGTTGATCTTGACATGGGCCTTCTTGTAGTTCCCGGCCTCTTTCTGGGGCTCGGTAGCCTCCAAGGCCACAGATTGACCTCTGGCTGCAGATTCCTTGCCGTTGATCTCCCAGTGCCCGTTTTCCAGTTTCGCAGCAGCGTGAGGCGCTGCAGGCGCTTTTTTGGTCACTTCCGACGTTGCGATGACACCGCCCTTGTACGGGACGATTCTCATGCCTTCTAGGGACACCCCGCGCTGGGTTGCCGACCATTTCAGGCTCTTCTCGTTGCTGAACGGTTTCCCGTTGCTGGCGGTGAAGTCCTCGGGTTTGGATTCAAAAGCCTCCTGGGTGCCCAGGTTCTTGGTTGCGATCTCGGGGCCTGCGGTGCCTGCGGCTTTACGGATGGGGAGCTCTTCCTCGACCTTGTCCATCTTCCGGTCCAGGGGAGTCTCTTCCTTATTGGCAAGCGTCTCGTAGGTTTCTGCCTTCGTAGATCGGCGCTGCTCTTCCAGTGTCGGCGGTGCGAAGGTTTCCTCCAGTTCCGCCTGCTTTTTGAGCCGGTCACCATCAACTGACGGAGTATATGTAGTCCCGGCTTTTCCCCGGATTTCTTCCTCTGTCGGCTCGGAATATTTAATGATGGCGCGACGTTCCTCGGGGCTCTCATATTCTGGCTCGTCTGGCCTTTCTGCTACCTCATACGCGAACTCCCTATCTGCCTGTTGTTTCAGCCGATCACCATCCACGGACGGAGTGTAGGCGGTTCCGGCCCTACCACGAATTTCCTCATCGGTCAAGGGGGCAGCTTCGATTGCAGCCTGGCGCTCTTCAATCGATTCAACCGGCCCAGGCTCCGGGCCAGGTTCATCATGAATGGTATAGTCATAGGCCGGTCCATAGGTCTGCGGATCTACGGGAACCTGGCTGGAGGTCAGGATTGATTCAATATCCCGCTCTGCTACGCGCTGGTCGCCGGTACGGACGTTGCTTTTGAATTCGTCAATGGCCTGATCGACAGGAGCCTGCACGCCAAGTTCTTCGGTCGGCATAGCAGGTGTTTCGACTGCGGTCTTGAATGTCTCGATTGCCTCATCAATGGACTCGGTTGCCAGGATGCCCTGTGTTGCTGCTCCGATAGGCTTTTCCGGAACTGCTGGCTTACCGGGGGCCTTGATAGCTTGAAAGGTTTTCTGGCCAGCAAACACGCCAGCGGAGGTGCCCATGGAGAAAACCCCCTCCAAGAATGCCTCACGCATATCCTGCTTGCCGGTTGACCACTTCTCCCCCATATACTCGCCAAAGGCCTCACCTAATGGCTCAAGGGCGGCTGCTCCGACGTTGCGAGAGAGCTTGTTCACACCTGTAAGGGTTTTCTGGAACGGCTCATCAGCGGCCATCAGGGCTTTATACTGCGGGCTGGACTTTGCAACCTTGATCGCATCTGGGCTTGCGGCATCGACCCCCATCTTTGCCAGGGTTCTGTTCGACGCGGCGAGGGCTGGGCCAGCGAGGATCTTCGCGCCAGCTGCCAAGGTGATAGCGTCAACCACCGAGATCACTGCGGACTTCTGGGCAGTGTCGGTGATGATCTGGGCCTGGTTCTCGGAAACCCACTTTGCCACGGCATCACGATCAACCGGGTTGATGTTCGCTTCCTGTAGGCCCTGGAGGATTTTGCCGCGCATCTCCACGACCGAATTGCCAACAGTGCCACCACCGATACTCCCCAGGATCATACCAATGGGACCACCGCTTGCCCAGCCTGCAGCGCCACCGGCCAGCGTACCGGTCATACCAGGCGCTGAATTCGGAAGCTGTTCGATGTTTGCATTGGCGAATGCGGCCAGGTTATCCCATGCGGCCTTTGTACCGGACCAGATGTCTGGCGCTTCAAAAACATCCTTCTTGAATTCCTTGCCAACTGCAGCAATGCCGCCAAGGACATTCTTAACTCCACCGATAACACCGGGCCGGTCGCCACCGGAATTGAACGCCTTCTCCATCTCACCACCGGCAGGGGTTCCTGGGTTGTTGCGCTCGTAGATATCCTGCTTTGCAACCTCCTCAGCCACCATCTCCGAGTCGCCGGTCACAACCCCATAGGCCTGCTTGGCACCAGATTTCAGGCTCTCCCAGCCCTTCCTAATGCCACGGTCCTGGCCCTCAAGCTCGGCCCGGATGTATCTGCCTTTCGGGAACATGCTGTCGAACTGGTCACGAACCTGTTGCCATTCAGGTGCGTCGCGGTTACTGGAATATTCCGGGTCCGACATAACCTCTTTCCAGAAGTCGGTGGCATAGGTTTCCGCTACCAGTGGCCGGGCGTCCTCGTTGGCGTAGAGGTATTCCGGCGACTGAAGGAATTCATCGTATGATATCATGGGTTATTCCTTTCCTATTCTTCTATATCCAAGCGGTATGTATGCGGCCTCTTGAACCCGTCCCTCTTTACCGGTCATGGTTTCCGGCTTGACCATGTTTTTGAGAAACCCTTCAGCCTTTTTGGCGGCTGCTATCAGCTTCTTCGCGGTTGCCCCCTCGGCACGGGTGGATGCATCGACCAGTGCTTCGGCCAGTCCGGGCATGGCCTTGACCATATCAACCGTGACTTCACCACCGGCAACGATGATCTCAACCGCCTCACCAAGCTCGGTCCCGACATCTGTTGAACCACCTGGGGGCGATTTCTTTTTCGGTACATCATCATTCAAATTGATAGTAGTCCCATCAACCTTGGCCGGTTGGCCCTCTGTCTTGGTGGTTAGCATCGCGCTGAACTTATTGGCTCCACTCCCCTTCACTGTATCACCAGGAGTTTCTTTTTGCAAGCCGGGAGAATCAATTTTATTGATGGAAACATCCTGTTTGAATTCCGACTCCTCCTCCTGCCCGCCCCAGCCCATTATGCCGCCTTCCTTCTTGGGCTTGGTGATGGATTTTTTATACGGGGGCTCACCTACTGCCGCCAGATATCGATTCAAGCTGGGGAGGTTTTCGTCTGTAATCCCGCCAGCGGTAATCTCGTCTATCTTGTCGTAGATCTTCAGCTTGTCGGCTTCCTTCATGCCGTCCCCGCCGTCACCACCGACATTCGCCCCGACGAACTTCTTCCCTTCGGCTGCAGTCCATTCACCAGAGTCCACCTTCTCCTTGGCGATCCTCATTTTTGCCTCAAGGGTAGATTCAGAGTCCCCCTTACCACCCCCACCGCCAGATCCTTTTGCGGACAAACGAGCGTCCAAGAGGGAGGATTGGTGATCGAACTGTGCCGCCTGGCGCTTGTCCTGCTGTTCAAACTGTGCCGACTGGCGCTGGTCTTTGCGGTCCTCAACCATCATCTTCCACTTTTCCATGGCCATCTCTTTGGCAAAAGCGGCCCGCTCCTTGCGGTCAGCAAGCTCTCGCTCCATTTGCTGCTGTTGCTGCTGTGCCTTCCGAGCACCGTATTTATCGGCCTCTTCTGATACTGCGCCTAACAATCCAGCTGTGGCTCCTGCCCACGAAAATCCCATTTTACATTCCTCCAGTGAGTATACCCCCACCCTGTTGAGGTGGTGCTTGCTGTGGTGTGGATCTGCCGAACCCGCTCGGCGGCGGTGTCTTCAGGAGCTTATTCTGCTCCGCGTGTCCCTCGCCGAAGGCCCGCTGTTCCTGATTCATCAGTGGCTCGATCTCCTGCTGCAGCTTCACCGGGTCGATGGAGCCGTTCTTCAGCCCTGTCTCAAAGTATTTCATTGCGGCATGACGAAAAGCCTCTGCCCTCTCTCCGGGTTCCATAGTGTAGAGCCCTGCGGCCTCAGCCAGGACGATAAGCTCGGTGACGAGGTGTGCGGCTCCAAGAACCAGTGTCACCTCGGTCATCTGCTCACCGGTCTGCTTCAGGCTTTCCTCAAGCTGCCGGTGGATGGTGAAGGCTGTGGAGGCAACCCCGTCAATGGGGTTCTCGCCGACCTGCAGCTGTTGCAGGATAGCGGGCTGGGAATCTTCCGAGAAAACGACGATGGTGGCGTTGTCGCGATAGGCGTCCAACTGCAGCTGCTGCGCCTCGCCAAGCTCCATCTCACCCTCTTCGTTTACCAGTTCCCCCTCCATCTGCTCGGATGCTGCCGGGTCAGGCTGGATCGGTCCATCCTGGGGGGCTTCCTGTGACATGGGCTCCTGGGGAGGGGCCTGCTGCATTGCGGGATCTTGGGGCATTTCCTCTTCCATCATCATTTGCTGTGCCATTTATGCCACCCTGCCTGTTTTTTGAAGGACTCCACTTGCGAGTAGAGAACTGATTGTCTCCTTTGCGGCAATATTGCCAGCTGCAAAGTAGCCTTGTCTGTCTGCGAGCATCTGCTCCCACCGGCCGACCACCTGACTGATTGTTTGCCCGGCGAAACCGAGCTGCTGATCACGGTTCAGGTACGCCTGGTTTACCTGTGAATTGATACCCTGTTGGGCGGCATTCACCTGTGCGTCGATCATTGCGTTCTGGGCTCTGACTTGCTCATCGTAGAGCTTGTCGTACTCACCCAACTGCTGCGTGCCTTCCCGCAGGGCATCGTGCAATTCCTGGCCACGGGTATATCCGTGCTTTGTCCGGACGGAGACGTTGAACGAACCGTCATCGTTCTTACCGGAGACGAATTCCTGCTGTTCGGCAATCTGTCGAGCGACATCCTCGGGGAGCATGTAAGTGCCCTCAACGGTGTTCCCGTCAGCTCCGACAACCCTGATTGGAATCAGCTTCGGCCGGGGGTCTTTTATGCCCCCCCTGGCCTTATCCTCATACGAGCTGATCCTTCCTTCAGCGTCAGACCTGGCCTGACCAATAAGGGAATTCTGCTGTTCCTCGTATTCCTTCATCCGCTGGCGCTGTTCTGCGACGGCCGAATCCATCTTGCTCTTGTAATTGAGCATGGCCTCTTCCTCTTCAGGATGGACCAGGAGCCCGCCAAGCTGCTTACTCGCATACCTGACCCGCTTGCTGTTTTTCTTGGAAACCGGGTCGTATTCCATTTTGAGCGGATCGTTCTTGAGCTGGTCACCCTTGAGGACATCAGACGATAGTGTTAGTAATCCTGCCATGTTATGCTGCCCCCAAGATGGATTGTTGCTGTGGTGCTGGCTGCGGTGCTGGGGCCTGTGTAGGTGCCGGTGCTTGCTGGGCTACCTGTTGCTGTGCGGGCTGCTGACCGGGTTGCGTGCTGCCAGCCCAGGACGGTCCAGGGAGGCCCTTGCGTTTCAGGGTTGACTCGACAAGGTTGACAACCTTCGTGCTTCCAGCCACATAGGCTGCAGCACCATGGATTCCCTCGTTCACTCGGACCCGCTGGCGTTCAACCTCAGCCCGGCCCTCGCGGTCGCGCCATTGCGATTCACCGAATTCCAACCCGAACTGCCTGGCGTTTTCGTCCCTGTTTTTATCAGCGGTTCGTTCCTGGGCTGAAATCCCTTCAAGCTGGGCCTCTACCTGGGCTGCGTTCATTTCCCGCTGGGCAAGCAGGCTCTCTTCCTGCATCTTCTTATCGGCTTCCAGCTTCTTATAGAACTGCTCGTTCTGCTGTTTCCGGTCAGCGTCAGCTGCATCACCAGCAGCACCACCGGCCAGGAATTTACTCCCAAGGTTGGAGATGGCCCCGACTGCAAGATAGTTCTCGGCGGTAAACCATCCCTTTGCGGAGATGGCCCTTTCCCCACCTTCAGCAATGAGCCCGCCAGTTCCCCCGGAAACGCTACTGACCTCAGTTGCACTCTTGGCAGCGGCCATAGCCCCGGTGACATTCTCACCCATACCGACAGAGGTGCCACCAGCCAGGCTTTCCGTGGAAACAACCCCGTATCCGCCGAAGCCCATTGCGTAGGCACCAGCGCCCAGGGCTGCGCCACCTACCGCTCCGTACAGGACTCCCTTCAGGATGTTCCCTCCAGTGAAGGCGGAATATAACCCGCCTACTGCGGCCCCGACAACAAGCCCGCCGATAACCATGGCGGAAATTCCTGTGGCGGCAAGGCCAACCCCGAAGGCCCCGGCAACCGCTATTCCAATTGGTGCGAGAAATGGCATATCTTATCTCCTTATTACCAAGTCAATTTGATGCCGACCACATTCCCTGCGGTCGTAATCTGGGCCTGATATCTCTGCAACAGGGCGGCGATAGCGGGCTGCTTTTCTGTGATCCCAGGATCGCGGAAAATCCTCTCCAGGCTCCCCTGGAACTCGGTGCCGATCTCAGCCACGACACCCATCAGGGCCTTCTTCTGGTCGGTCTGCAGGGCATCGATATTCATCGCATCCTTCCACTGGTTCTCGACCTCGGAGAGGCGCATGTTCGCCTGCGACTGCATCATCTGAATCTGCATGTCGTTGCTCGACCGCTGCTTTGCCAGAGCGCCTTCCTGGCCGTAGGTGTTGATGCTCTTTTTACGCTCGATATCGGCCAGCTGGTTATTCAGCGAGGCATCGCCGTATAGCTTGGCATCCGGAGTGGCGATCTGCAGGGCCTTATCAATCACAGCGCCCTGGCCCGTCTGTACCGCGCCGGCAGACATCAGGAGCCCCTTACCCCCATAGGATCGCTCTGCCCCGGCCCGAGCGGCCTGCAGTAGCTCGGAATCCTGATTCAAGATGCCCGGCAGTCTCCCCTCGACGGTCGCCTTGCTGGGGTCTGCGTCCAGTTGGGATTTAGTGTCAATTGTGCCAGGATCTTGGTAACCCTGCGCCGTACCGTAGAACTCCGGGGAGATAGCCTTGGGCATGTCTCCGGGGAAGACTCCGGGTGCCGGTTTCGACGGATCGGGAACAGGGGTAGCTGGAGTCGGTGTTTGCATGGGGTTCTGAACAGGTTGACCTTGTGGATCTTGTAACAATAAACTGGTTGCTGCTATGGACATTATCTTTCTCCTTATCTTATTCCCTAAGCTCTGCCCAAGATATTGACGGACTGCCGGTTTTTAGGAGTGAGTAATAATATTGATCCGGTATTACTGCGGAGATGGGTATTCTGGGAACCTCAGTAGCAGATGCATCAAATCCCACACTTGTAAGAGTGGTGGTGATGGAAGCAGTTGTACCCACTTTAAAGGTTACACTCCCCGCTCCTCCAGAAACTGCGCCAGCAGTAATCAAGACTTGAATCGGGCGACCAGTGGTGTTTTGATAAACGGTGCCAGCTACTCTTGTTGGGATCTGCCATGTCTGGCCAACCCCAACACCACCACCCAAATCAGTGAAAACATTCTGAACAAACTCAGTAGTTGCGACCTGTGTCGTGTCGGTTGATGTCGCTGCTGTTGGAGCTGCCGGAACGCCAGTAAAGGCTGGCGATGCAAGGTCTGCCTTCAGCGCAAGCCCGGATGTTAACGCCGATGAGTCGGCCTTCGTCGATACCGCCGATGTCAATGTCGATATGTCGGTATTGTCTGCAATCGTCCCATCCCGGTCCTGAAAAGTATATGTCCTCGCTACAGTATTGGCATTGGTGAAAAACGAGGTGACGGTGTTGAGTGCATTTTTGAAATTGATCTTGAACAAGGTCAACCCAGCATACCCCCCAGTCGCGTCTTTGCGGGAGGTCAACTCCGTGCCAAGGGCGGTATTGGTGTCGGCTATAGACTTTGATTCAAGCGCAGTCCCACCAGAATTGATAAACACAGGCTTTCCGCCGTTCCCAGACAGTGCGGGGAGTTTTTCCGCCATACCCCCAACAGAGACAAACTCGGACCTGATAACCGAAGATGACAGAGCCGACCCAGCGGCAGGGGCACCAGATGGTTCATAATATTCATTAACCGCCCCTGCTGAGTGATTGCCAAAAACAACTGACATCATTACGAATACTGCAACAAACGAATTTGTTAAAATCTTTTTCATGTTAATTCCTCGTTCCCTTATTGGAATTGAAAAGTCTTTATTTGCCATTACCTAATTTCCTTGGTTGGTGTATACTGGATAATTGCGGCAGAGAAGTGTAGCTGTGAGAAGTAACTTCCAGATCCACTCAGTTGCAGGATGACACTTGTCTCACTCCCCATCATATCAAACTCTGACTGCAGTAGTTCAACCGTGTCCCAGAAGCCGGAATCCCATACTCCACCTTCGTCCCAGTTACCAGAGACAAGCTCCAAGATATCCGATTCGCTACCTGGCTGCGGGAATGAGTCTGCGGTGTATCCTAGCTGATAAGAGAAATGGAACTCGGCGTAGCCCTCGCCGCCAACTTCAAACCGTGCCTTCCGGTAGCGTTTCGTTGTGGTGGGTGATTTGAAGAAGTCAGGTACGAGATACATCGACCAGTCGATACTCGCACCGTTAAAGTTCAAACCATGGTACAGCTCATGCACAAAACCATCCTCATCTCCAAACATAATCCGTTCGTCACCATTCTGGTCTTCAGTTGCACATATCACCTGTATCTTATTCGGAAAATACATTGGGCATATCGCCTTCATCTTACCACCGCTAATTGTGCAGAAGATTGCAGTACGGTCATTGAACGATATGATATAGAGGTTGCGCTCTACACTTACACAAGATGCTAGCACTTGTGACTTCTTGGTCGCCATGTATTTTGATACGTGCTGACTTACGGACGCATCGGTGAAGTTACCATAAACCATTGATGTTTTGATATCCGTTATTCCTCGGTCATCTAACATGAACGTGCTGCCAATAAACTGCGCAGTCCATTCTATTGCACCTACGCCATTCTTATACAGTTGCAGGTTGAAGTCGTCATGGGTTGCCCCGTAAAGGATGCCGATTGAATTGCGGTTAAGCACGGCCAATGTCGCGCTTGTCTCTGTGCCTGGCATCGACACGAAGCCAGTAATAGAATCTGACATACCGATTTCATCAGCGCCCATCCATAATACCCAGCTATATGGATTACCAGCCACCGAGTGTTGAACAGAGCTTCCGAAGGCTAAGAATAGGTGGTACTTGTGTTCAATGATATGGCTTGGATATAGCGGTTCCATCCCAGTTGTTAGCGGGACAATGGTGGTTCCATCGAACTCGAAAGCCCGGTTTTTACCGTCCACGCCATACATCCTAATTGTGCTCACATTGCCGGTGAAGTTGGCATTGATGAATTCAAATCGGCCACCAGGGTTTGCGAAGGTGATTGCGGTTGCATCACCACCAACAGTACAGATATCTGCAGTAACAGTGGGGGCTGTTCTGTTTAGGCTACCTGCGGCAATCGGCCCGGTTTTACTGGCAAGTATTAATCGTCCTGTAGCGGTACCTGCGCCCCAGGAACCACCGCTCAAGACCACCCGCGTGACAACAAAAGTGTCCACACCATCACTCAAGGTGTCACCTTCGCTAATCGTTTCAACTCCACCAAGGGTGAACGACAATTCAAACCCAAGCGGAACCAAGGTCCAGCCGGTAGATGACGAAGAGTACATGGCTATGGCTGTTCCAGCTTCATTATCCCTGAAACCATAATA
>Ga0209318_1001751_pt1 | contig 12420 bp, 16 predicted proteins | sample RifGroE1_FD_183999 | JGI IMG/M metagenome (GOLD analysis project Ga0209318, IMG submission 183999) | Groundwater microbial communities from Rifle, Colorado, USA - Groundwater E1 (SPAdes) (version 2) | ecosystem: Environmental > Aquatic > Deep subsurface > Groundwater | place: Rifle, Colorado...
ACGCAGGAGCAGGGTTCCAGCCGCAGAACCTTCCCCGCTTCAAGCACAAAGACCCAGAAGCTGTGCTCAACTTCTTCATGATGCAGAACCTCGAAGTGCTGAACCTGCTGTTCTCACCAGAGAAGGCAGCGAGCGGCCTGATCCGGCACATGATCAAGGCTCGTGAGTGGGAGCAACTGATAGTTGAGGACTTTAGCTCTATTGAGTCGAGAGGGGTCTGCTGGTTGTGTGGGGAGTTCGAGCTGTTGCAGCAGATCAAGGCAGGGCTGGACCTCTACAAACTGCAAGCCAGCATCATGTACGGGGTGCCCTACGACGAGGTAACCGACCAGCAACGGCAGGCAGGTAAGATTGTCATCCTTGCCTGTGGGTTTGCCGGGGGTCATGGGGTCTACATGCGGATGGCCCTGGATTACAGAATGAACATCATTGAAGACGTCGCCAAGCAGGATGTCAAGATGTTCCGGCAGTCCCGCCCCAAGCTGACAGGAGGCTGGAAGGAGTTCGAGAACGCTGCACTCCGAGCTATGCTTGAACCGGGGGAAATGATCTGGGTTAAGATCGAGAAGCCGGTGTTCTTCCAGTTCGTACAAGGTTCATTGCGGATGAACATACCTTCAGGCAGGGATATCTGGTACCCGGAGGCTAAGGTTGTCATGAAGCAGAACCGATTCGGGCAGTCAGTGTGGACGGTGGTAGCGTCATGGCTCAACTCGACTACACACAAGTGGGAGCAGCGTGACATGAGTGGGCCGTTGTTCTTCCAGAACTGTATCCAAGGGTTGTGTCGTGACATCCTTGTCGCTGCCCAGCTCAGACTCGAAGAGGCTGGCTACCCACAGCACGGGTCCATCCACGACGAGGCGATCACGGTAGCGAGGAAGGATTCACATTGTACAGAAGAGGGGATGAACCGGATCATGCAGGTACTACCTAACTGGTGTCTGGACTTCCCTATTGGCGCAAAGGGCTATGCTGCCCAGAACTATAAGAAGGACTAGGAGGCTGGTTATGCTGGCACAGCACCCGATCTTTTATCGAACGCCTACTAGCGCGGGTATGAGACTTGACATCCTCGACCTCAAGGAGCACCACGTTGAAGACCGACTAGTTAAGCTAGTCAAGAAGATGGGTGGTATCTCCTATAAATTTACCTCACCAGCTCGGAGGTCGGTACCAGATAGGCTGATCCTACTCAACGGTCACATCTTTTTCGTGGAGTGCAAGGCACCAGGTAAGACGGCAACTGATAGTCAGGCAGAGGAGCATCGAAAAATTCGAGAGCAGGGAGGGCAAATCTGGATAGCCTCTAATTACGACGAGGTTGCCCTTATTTTGGACGTTTATTCTACGGGTAGGGAACTATGGACATCGGTCAAGTCATCAATCTGAGGCCATTCCAGCAGCGCGGACGGGCCGCTATCGTCAGAGGGTCCGCTGCGCTGTTCTTCCGCATGGGCTATGGCAAGACCCGTGCTACCTTGGCGGCGATTCACGACCTGATGCGTGACTCGTTCGAGGTTCAGAAGGTGCTGGTCCTTGCCCCCAAGCGGGTTGCCACGGTAGCCTGGCCTGAGCAGATCAAGAACCTGCCGATCATTAATAAGATGAAGTGGGTTGTCGTTCACGGCAAGAAGTCCCAGCTTATCCGCCAGGACGCTGAGATGTATATCATGAGCTACAGCTCTTTGCCCTGGCTGTACAAGGAAGCGATTCACCACCCTGAAGGGCTGCCTAAGTTCGACTTGGTGGTGTTCGATGAGAGCACCTACGTCAAGCATCGTTCCTCGAACCGTTGGAAACTCTGCAATGCCCTGTTCGAGCATGTCCCCCGCAAGGTTCTGCTGGCTGGCAAGCCAATGCCTAACACCCTGCTGGATATCTGGGCACCTATCTTCCTGCTGGACAAAGGCAAGCGACTGTTCAAGAATTACACCGACTTCAGAACCAACAGGTTCATCGTGTCTGGGGGTGAGGGAATGAACAAGAGGTATCTGCCCTTGACTGGTACGAGGGAGTGGATAGCTACCCAGCTTGCGGACATCGCGGTAACCGTTATGGAGTCAGAGGACATCCAGATGCCTCCTTACATTCCTAACTTTATTTACTGCACTATGGACGACGGCGACTACAAGCAGTACAATGAACTTGTCAAGAAGACTTTACTCACGGTAGAAGAACGCAAGTTCACCACAGCCAACGCAGGGATGCTCTCAGGTAAGCTCAGACAGTATGTGCAGGGGTTCCTCTACATGGAGGGGGAGCCAACCCAGCGATTCCATACAGCCAAACTAGATGTCCTAGTTGACATTCTTGAGCAGTCGCAGGGGGAGAACGCATTAATCGCCATCCAGTTCAAGGAGGATGCGGCGATCATCAAGACCAGGTACCCGGACATTCCGGTGATCAACTCAGATACACCCGACAAGCTGATTGAACAGTACCTTGAACAGTGGAACGCGGGCAAGCTCTCTAAGATGGTGGTCCAGCCTGACAGTGTAGCGCATGGACTGAACATACAGGACGGAGGCCACGTTCTGATCTACTACAGCTTGACCTGGAACCTCGACCACTACGAACAGCTCATCGCCAGGCTGGATCGGGTCGGCCAAACCAAGCGGGTCGTCGTCCACCACATAGTCATGGCGAACACAATTGATGAGGTAATACTGGCCGCGCTGAAACGCAAAGCATACACGCAGGACAGCGTACTTAAATTGCTCGTGGAGTACAGGAGGGAGTTACTCAATGGCAGATAGAAAGTATCCTCGAATGGTGTTACTAGCTTGTGTGTACTGTGGACGTATCTCGTGGGCAAGGCAGGAGAATTATCACGAGACAAGAAGGCTGCACTACTGCCCCAACAGGCCGTGTGCTGACTACTACCGCAAGTCGTCGCAGACCTGGAAAGCGGAAGCCAAGGAAAAGAACATACCCTTGGTCACGATGATGAAGATCAAGAAGTCTGTACAGTCTGCGACGGTAGTGGTTGAGAAGGTGGATGTCAGAAGGGTGATAAGAGAGAATGAATACTGGCGGCAGCTCAGGCTGTCACGAGGGATAAGAGAAGTTCAACTAGGAGTCTAGCTATGGACGCGGATCGACTTACCGAGTGTAGTATTATGATTGATGACTGCTTCGCTACCAAACGTAGGGAAGAGAAACTTACCGAGTGGGAGCACGAGTTCTTACAGTCTCTTGAAGAACAAGTAGCGTCTCGTCGTAGCTTGTCAGAGAAACAGATCGCAGTGCTTGAGCGTGTCTGGGAGAAAGTAACCGATCAGGGTTGATCAACTAGGAGGCTAGTTATGCTGAACATAGCTGAAGCGTTGCTATGGCTTACTGTCACAGTGTATTTTGAAGCAGGTAAGGAACCCCGGCAGGGTCAGATCAATGTAGCCAAGGTGATCCTCAACAGGGCCGACGCTAACAGCTGGCCAGTACGCAACATCGTCTTGGCTCGTAAGCAGTTCTCCTGCTACAACGAGGGGCTGTCAGGGCCTTTGATGATCATTAAATCCCTGCCTGCCCTGTTTCGTATCCACGACAGGATGCAGGATGCTATCGCTGAGTGGGATGCGGGGAGTAGGTTGCAAGGTGCGACCCATTTTTATGCGCCGCTTGGAATGCCCGGTGGTAAACCCCCCTATTGGATCGTGGACATGGAGTTCATCACCGCGATAGGAGGTCACAGGTTTTATAAAGAAAAGAAACGAGGAGGTTGATATGAACGAGGCACTGCAGAAGTTCGCAAGAGAACAGCTTAAGGCGGGGTTGGAGAGACTACCTGATGGTCACCAGCGCCTTTTTAAGCTGATGTATGGCCGAGGAAACCACGAGAACTTAACGAGCCAAATCCCGAACATGCGAAGCGTCGAGGAGGCGGAAAAGATGAGTTCCTCTGCTGTAGTTGATGAAATGCCTGCTGAAAAGCTGGACTGGGCTATGCAGCAAGTCGAGAACAGTCTGAAAAAGCTACTCAAATAAAACGCAAAACCCCTTGGCGGAGGCACACCAAGGGGAACCCCACGAGAGGGTTTTTACTCGTTGGTGAATAGGGAGAACCTCTCTGCAATGGAGGGGTTCTTCGCTGGTGTTCCTACCCCTATACCCGGCTTGACTCCACTTGCTTTCGTACTCACCCCTTGGCTAGCATCCCTAGTTACACTCTTTAGCACATCCTCGATGGACGTTTGCTGTGCCCTCGGTGCCTGCTGGCCTGATGCTTTACCGCCCATCATCCCCCTCCTGCCTGTCTAATTTTTGCCAGTATGCCGAGCCAGATAAGGGTAAGCCCCCCACCTATGCCGGTAACCAGTATTGTTTTCCATACCAAGTTGCCGCTGTCATCTACCAGCCGGTTGAAGTTCTTGTAGAACTTAACCGATTCGCGCATATCCTCAAGGCTTATCTCGCCAAATCGGCACATGCTGTGCTGTTCGTTGATAGTCTCGACCAGCTTCTCAATGTCCGCGTCAGAAAAATAGCGGCGTCTGTCTCCAGCCCTCGTATGTTGACGGTGTGAGTCATCCACCTCCGTAGAAACTAGAGCGTCGATATCAAAGTCGTCACGCATGCCTTCTCCTAGTCCTCAAGTATCTCTCGCATGTAGCGCTTTGCGCCCTTACCCGCCATATACCATGTGATCGCCAACAGTCGCGCCCTGACAACCCACTCGAACATGCCCTTGCTAACCGCTATGTTGTAATACAGCCTGTCGATTAAGGGCTGGACGCTAACAGGAAGCCAGCCAAGGTTCACGTAGTCGCACAGAACATCGTGAACACAAGAAGCCTTCATGCTGTTCTTGTTGTCAGGACATGGGCCTGAGTTTCCGTCCCAAGGATACCACTTATCTATAGACAGCTTACCATCAGGGGTCAGCCGAGTCAAGGTATCTACTATGTTGTAACCCTCAATTCCTGTTTGAATATCAAACGCTTCGGCTACAACATAGTTGTAACCTCGATAGTATTTCACTACACCCTCCTACGTTCGCAACGGAAACCATCATAGAGTAGAATCAAGCGAGGACACTGCTCGATACGATACCCCCCCCCGAAAGATGAAACATACGGCACAGCCGAAACCATCACACTGGGTAGACAGAACATACTGCGTTCTATCTACCCAGCGGACTGTCTCAAGCTCATCGTAAGGTATCCGCCGCATCTCACGGCTGGGTGTAGTGGATGGTGACCGTCTTGCTGTCGTCACCCCAAGGAGCCTGAAGGTAGACGCCCCCATGACTCGTGCCTGTGTCGCTGTCACCTTCGCCGTTCGGACCTATACCTGGCTTGAATACAAAGCCGTACATAGCCGCTTTGCTGTTCCTGCTACAAGAGGGCTGGTCCCGACAGTTCTTGCTGGTGTTGTTGACCGTGAACTCCTTGCCGTTGGAGAAGACCAGCTTGATCGGCTGTCCAAACTCAGGCCCCTTGTTGGCTATACGCCAGGCCTGTCGCCCGTTGCGTACTCCGTAGGAGGTATAGGTCGTCTGGTTCTTGTACGCCTGATCAGTTGACTCCCCCGTAAGCGGAGGTTCTACATACACCTCATCACTGTCAGGTATGGTAGGCTCAGGTTTGGGCTTTGTGGGTTCTGGTTCAGGATCAGCAGGAATCTCGACCTCGACAGGTTTCTTCTCTACGGGTGTAGCACCGATCTTTGGAACGCTAGGCTTGAGGACGTTAGAGATATCCTTCAGCGTTGCCGCTCCTTGTGCTGCTGTGCTGGCCCCCTCGGTAAGCTGCATCCGCAGAGCTGGGTTAGCCGTAGCCGCGTTGGCGGTATCCTGCTCGGTAAGAGACTCAGACACCAGCTCAAGGGGTGAGGTTATGAGAATGTGACCCGCTCCGTGGTTGGTGATCGTTACGGCAACACGGATAGCCTTCTCCGTTCCGTGAGTTGACGAGTTAGCTCCACAACCTGAGAGCATGAGAACTGCTACGAACAGAACTGCCCAGTACCTTTGCATAATGCCTCCCTTGTTTTGTTGTTGACTAGCTTCCTAGTTACTGTATAGTCACACTCCCAGCCCCGCCAAGCCCAGCACCTTGCGGGCCGCTGAGGGATGCTGCGCCTGCTGCGGGTGTTTCCCCCTCCCCGGCCCACTCAACCAGATATTGCCCATCTGTCGCGGTTTCAGCAAATGTCACATCAAGCGCTGATGATTCGTTGCCCTGAGTATCAACTGCGGTCACCACGTATTTTGTCGTTCCGTCGGTGTTTCCTAGCCAATCCACATACTCCGCAGCGGCAGCGATAGGGACAGAGGCTATGCGGTTCTGCTGGGTCGCTGCCGGGGTCGTCACATCCTCGGCATAGATATTGTAGTGCCTTTTTGCTGTCGGCTGATACGTTGCAGTTACGCCGGTCCCTGCTTTCGGGTCTGCAGGATAGGCAGCTGTCTGGGCTCCCCCCGTGCTGAACACATTCGATAGCACCCTTGACTCAAGTCCGCTGTGCTCGATTGCTGTGACGGCATAATAGAACGTCCCTGCCCCTGGTGTGTCAGTGATTGTCCAGTAATTGTTCCCGGTCCAAGCCCCGGCAGAAAAGTTGTACCGGCTGAATATCTCCGCATCGACCGTGCTGATCGGGGTCCATGTCGAACTGTCGGTGGATCTCCACAACCTGAACGCTTTCGTCTCCCTCGGCGGCGGCGGATCGTCGGTGGCCTCATCTGGCCATCCTCGCTGTGTGTACCCCCTGCTGGTTGTTTGGTCCGTGCGCCAATCGAAACGGATGGTATAAGTTCCGCTGCCTGTTACGCTGGTTATTTCTGGCGGATGCGGATAATACGCCACAGCCCAGAAAAGATCGGGCTTATCGTCATAACTCCCGGTTTTTGTCTGAGTAAATGTCGAGTGGAAAGCTATTTTTGTGCCGTCCGGGGATTGAGAGGGTCGGGGAATCGCGTTGTACTCATAATCAGCGCCCGCATAGGTTCCAGAGTTATTATAGAGTGTGTGGGTCTTGGCAACTGGGGTATGGGCATTTGAATCGTAATAGGCCGTGTAGACAAAATCCTCTGTATAGTCCGCTCCGACAGGCCCGAACGACGAGACAAACCAATCGGTCCAGCCGTGCCAGTCGTTGTGCTGAACACCGCCCGCCCCGTAGGCGCTGCGGATAATTGAATGAGTGGCTGTATCTTCCACCCCCGGACTGATAGGGCTGACTTCTACGTCTGAGAACAATGCCAACCGCCCCCATCTATCAATAGCAAAATGACTCCAGTACTCAGTCCCAGGCCATGGATTATTGAGCGTGCTGTATGCTGAGTTGATCGGTATCGTCTCGCCGAAATCATAAGGTGCAGACCTATCAACCGTGTGCTCGGACCCGCCATCGGCAGCGGTGCCAGACAGCGAAAATTTCCACCACGTATGCGACCCTGACGGCATGGCCCATATCCAATACCCAGAGGTGTCGGACGTGAGATACATTTCGCCGCTGTGGAACGTAGCCCACGTTGACGGCGTATCGCCCCAGTAGTTCGTGTCATGGGGGCGGTTGAGTGCGTGTCCGTCTGCATCAATTTTTGCGGCGGAATCAGCACCGATTGACACCGGCCATAATGTGTATGAGGTCGCGTTATAAAATTCTTTTGTACTCGCTCGCTGCCCATCCGGGCTAAGGGCGTTTCGCGGCAATTCCATTTGCAGACTATTCTCGAAATCGAGCAGTTCCGCCGAAGAGAACCCAATATCCGATACAGACCCCTTGTACAGCGTATCTTCCTCGGCTCCCGCATTGAGCCTGGTCCGACCAAATGAGTAATAGATATCAGGTTGTGCCGGATTCCAGGGGAACCAGCCGACATGCTCGTTAATCCTCGCTGGGCCGGTTACAATCGGCCTGAGTTTTGATCCATCCGTGTTGCCGACAAACCATCCCTCGTAGGTATCTTCTCCGGCGTAGGCCGAGGTGTTCACCCCGAGCGCATCAGAGTATTTGACAGCATAGGCCAGCCGTGCGCCGTCAGCAGACCAAGGGGAAAGGGATATGTCGTCGTGGTAAATCTTCTTTACCGATGGGGTGTTAGTGACCCTCCAAACCTCATGCCCTGTCGTGGTGTCGATATATTGCAGGGTTTGCGGTTGCCAGATGTATGTTTCTGCCGCTTCGCCGGAATAAAACGTGCTGCTATTTTGCCGTGCCTTCCTTGCCATCACCTCATCGAGATTTTCGACGGCTGCGAGCGCAGGAGAAACAGTCAACACAACGGCAAGGAGAGCGGCGCATATTTTACTCAGCATGGGCGTAATCCGAGTAGAGTTTGATGTTGTCAACATATCCTGGCCAGTAAAGGAATGCGGCCCCTCCGATATAATACGTTGCAGGATTACTACCCAAGCTGGTCAACGTCCGATTGGTCTGAGTCTGCCACGCGTTTGCGCCGACCTTTGTTCCCAGTTTGTCGCTGCCTGCCGACTGAGTTGCATCCCAGGTCGCACACACCCGCGTCCATGCATCGTTCGGGAATGTGTCGGAGCCGGTGTAATTTTCCGATGCATAGGATGACCGCATAGTATTCGCGCCCGCCGAGTAGACAATCGCACCCATTGGGCCCGTAGCAGAGATCGTAAATACCCGCCGTAAAACGGTATTTGTGTAATAGACATCGGCGCACCATGTGCCCACCAGCGACACATCCATGTTTGTGGAAGCTATTACGAGCGATGAGTTTTCGGCTGTTGAATACGCTGAGTACGTGCCGTCTGATGCCTGGGTCGATGAGTATGTCGCGCCGGTCTTTGCAATGGTGGTGTCACCAACAGAGCATCCAGTAGGCGATCCGGCGGTTACGTCGTCATCGTTCTCCATGTGGGCCGCGAAAAGGAGTGCCCCGGTGCAGGAGTCGCCAGTCGCACCATACGTTTTATACCCTGGACCTGGTCCCAGTCCCTGTCCAGCGCAAGCCAGCGAAGGAAGGAGCAGCAGGACAATAAGGAGCCATCGTGTCATCGCTGAATCCTCCAATTCAAGGTAATTGCACCCGGGGTAATTGAGGCAGCAGTCAAATTGCAGACCTTGTAGTTCACGTTGTCCGCTGTCGGGTAGGCGATGATGGTCAGCATACCGTTCGCGGTCGGGGCATAACCCGTAACCCCGGTAGGATCGCCGTTGAAGCCCCAGTTGATTACATCAGTTGTGAGGGTTCCAGTAGCGGCGGTTGTCACGGCAGCAGCGCAGGCCCCAGAGGATATAGCGCCAGTGCCGAGGGCCGAGGTGCCGCTGGCGATTGTGGCTGTCTTTAATGCGAGTTGGTCGAATACCCTATCGGCAGACCACAGCTTGTCAGTATCCCCGTTTCCCGCTGTATCATCTATCAACCCTGCGACCGATAAGGTCCACTCGTAGGTGCCTGAGCCGGTAGCCTGGAGGATCTGGTTGTCGGCAGTCGGCAAAGAGGTGAGGCCGCTGCCACCGCCGAGGGCGACAATAGCCTGCTTGACCCGTTCAGCTGTCCACACCCTTTCGGTGGTTGCCGTCCCTGTTTCCGCTTCAGATTGAGAGGGTACGGCAAGGTCAGCCTGGAAGGTAGCCGGATCGGTCCAGCCTCCGGTGCCGTCCGCATCAACATTCCACAGGTAATTGCTCCCTCCTGGCATGGCTGGCGGTGCTTTGAGGCTGACAATCTCACTGGGGGTAGCGGCAGGCATGAGGCCGAACGTGTAGATCGGGTCGGTGTTGGTGTGAAGCACCAGAGCGCCTTGAGTGGTATTCGCTACCCCCGCTCGGAGGGTGCCCCCGGTAGCCGTCACACTGACAAAGGAGGGGCTGCTGGTGGTCTTCACCCCTTGGTCTACCCAGCCATACAGCTCAACGAAGTTGGCTTGGGCATTGCCGAAGTTGGTATCGAGCGACTTCTTGTCTGCCGAGGTGCCGACGTAGATCGTTTGTTGCGCTGCCTGAAGCGGCCACGCAAAGAGCAGGGCTGCAATAAGTACAACTAGCTTCCTAGTCAACATAGTGATCTCCATCGGTGTAGTTTTCTTCGTTGAGGTAGTTAAGGAAAATATCACTGTCAAAGGCGAGGTCTTGAACGCTCAGGATTTCCGCATCACTCGCGGACTTGTTCCACAGTTGAGTCTGCAAGAATCCTATAGGCACTGTGAGTACGTACCCGAATCGCAGGTGCGTCAAGGGGTTCATACTGCCATCATAGGCTACCCAACTACCCCAGACGATGTTTGCATCTATGGCAACCATTGTTGAGGTGTATCTGCGGTAGCCTACCCGGAATTGAGTTTTCGCTGCGTTGGTCTGGACTGCTCGGAGGTGGATTTCACCACGAGACCAAGGAGTGTGGATGTTTATATTATCAACATTTGCGGCAGTAGTTCCGTCATATGCTCTAACTATTTTTGACGAGACATCGCTACTTAATGCATATTGTAAATCGTTTATAGCATTCCTAACTGTTAAAAATGATGTTGTGACGACACTAGGAGTCCCCACACCCATCCAGCACAATGCAGCAGCCGTAAACGCTCCACCACTCAGCGCAGCAGTCATAGCTGCATTCAGCGGTATCGCCAGCCCGTTGCCGCCGCTGGTAGCTGCTGTGGAGGTTACTGAGGTGGTTGCACCTGCGCCTGATGCTGCGTAGGGCATTTGATAGGGTGAGGCTACGAGTTGGGGCTTGGAGAATGTGATATCAGCAGTACAGGCAGCAATAATACCTATTCCCCACCTGGGGGCCGATATTGGAGATGCTGTTGCCCCGACGGAAATAAAACATGAAACTGTATGAGTCCCAACAGTAACGACAGTGCTGCCCGCTACAACCACTCCGTCTATTGCAAAGGTGGTCGTTTTTCCATCAACAGAAACAGGTTCGCCTACTAATTCATTAACTGGTGTGCTGCCACTATGAACTATTACTAATACATCGAGCCTGTATATCGTATTAGCCAGGAATGGTACGACAATAGTATCACGCAATCGCCCAGCCGTGGTCGTAAACCGCATCGTCTGCCCTGAGACAAGTGATGCTGCGGTGCCGATAGAATACCTACTATGCCCAGTAGGAGCAGTCCCCGGTGCCCCACTCACAGCCCCCTCAAACTTGGAGTTCTGCAACAGGTTGCTATATGCAGGCTGCACCATCACCCCCCGCCCAGGATGATTGACAGGCCACGGGACCATGTTGCCGTCAGCGTCGGGCTGGTTGCCTGCTGCTGAGGTTTGGATAGTCGGACCTACGGGGCAGACGGTGGGGGTCTTGGCATTCCAGAGGGACAGCAGGCCAGCGGGATACCTTCTCCTTCTGCTCTGACTAGGCATCCTAGTTATGCACCCGCCAATTACAGGCTGTATCGCGGATCGTATCATGGTTTCACCAGCAGCTTAATTCGTATCAATACCATTTATCAGCCCATCCTTTGCAGTGCTCAAGCTCATGATTCAGCAAAAACCCCGGTGCCCATACCTCGCATCTCTGAACCCCGCCTTTGCCGTCTGGGATAACGTCAGCACAAGCCAAAATACCCCCAACAAAAATCAAGGTAAAGATAGGCCGCTGCTTAAACATTATCCAGTGGCACTTAGCCATCGAGACAGGAAGGACTACTTCGTGAACCTCAAGTTCAGGAATGTCCTGCAGCGCTGTCTCGTGCATGATGCCTGGCAAGAATCTGCCTCCCGGCATTGGTGCGCAGCCAATAAGTTGCGAGACGACAAGGGCTAGAGCAATAGCCCATAAGGTGCCGGATACTACTTTCTCAACCGGATTCATGACAGCCTCTTAAGCGTTGGCTGTAGCGTTAGCGTAGACAACCGCAGAACCGCTCTGGAGGCTCGCCTTAAAGCGGTAGGTGATGGTGCTGTCGTCGGCTTCAAGGCGGAATTGGGTCGGCCCCGACACAAACGAGCCAGGCACAGTTTCCCATGTCTCTTCAAGGGCCGTCTGGGACTCAAGGCTCACATGGCCTACGAAGGTACCCGTAACCTTGATGTCAACGGGCACTGAGCTGTTGAAGGTAGCTGACGTAGCACTGGTAGTAGTTAAAGTCTCTTTCATTGTGTCCTCTTAATAGCCCCAGAACTCGATCAAGAACCGTCCTGCAGTGTACGTTGCTGCAGTCCCTGCTGCTCCACCAGTCAAGTACAGGTACTTGTCTGCAACCAGATCAACCAGGAAGGGTTTGGACAGTCCGAGGGTCCAGTTGCCACCAGCGGTGACCAAGGCTGTCTCAACGAGGTCACCTACAGCACCATCAAAAGCGCCGGTACCTTCAGTTGCGGCATAGAGGTCGATATCCGGGATACCCCCTGTAGGAACCTCAAGACAGGTCATCTTGCCACCGAGGACCGTGCCGTTCTTGGCTGCGGTGACCTGTCCGATATGGGACACCCCGGTGTTGCCGATGATGTCAAGATCGGCGGTGGAAGACTTTGCACCGGTCA
>Ga0209318_1001754_pt1 | contig 12396 bp, 13 predicted proteins | sample RifGroE1_FD_183999 | JGI IMG/M metagenome (GOLD analysis project Ga0209318, IMG submission 183999) | Groundwater microbial communities from Rifle, Colorado, USA - Groundwater E1 (SPAdes) (version 2) | ecosystem: Environmental > Aquatic > Deep subsurface > Groundwater | place: Rifle, Colorado...
CTTGAGGACTTTCAGATGATGAAGCCTCCGCTCATAACCAATGAGGAAGTAGGGCAGATACTTGAAAGAGCGCAAAACCTTGCTAAGTGGGTAAAGGACCTGGAAGAGTATGCCTTAGCAGAAGTATTAAGGGGCAATGAAATACCAGGTTGGAAAGCCGTTGAGGGAAGAAGTGTACGACAGTTTACCGACCAGGATGAGGCCTTTAAGGTCATTACCGCAGCAGGTACAGAAGAGGCTATGCTGTACAAGAGAGAGCCTTTGACGCTCACAGCTGTGGAAGAATTGTTAGGTAAAGCTAAGTTTAAAGAGCTGTTAACCACATACGTTAACAAGCCTCCTGGTAAACCGAAACTTGCACTACTAAGCGATAAACGCGAACCGATAAAACGGACAACCGCTGAAGAGGATTTTGGAAGTGCTGATGGCAGTACGGGTATAGATGCTGCTGGGGATACAGATGGAGATGCCGCTAGCGCAAATGCTCTGATCGATAGAATGGTGCAGTTTAATGAAGGAGATATTCCTTTTTAATAATACTAGAAAATGGAGGTAATGAAATTGGCAAATAATAATCCGCAACACGTTGTAACTGGTAGAGTCAGATTAAGCTTTGTTCACCTGTTCGCTCCTCACGCAAACCCGAACGGTGGAGAAGCTAAGTACAGTACCACAATCCTTGTACCTAAGTCAGATATGGCAACGAAACAGCGCATTGACGCAGCCATTCAAGCCGCCATCAATGCCGGTGTTTCTTCCCGGTGGAACGGGATCCGGCCTCCTCAAGTAGCTATTCCTGTGCACGACGGTGACGGTGCCCGCCCTAGCGATGGAATGCCGTTTGGAGCTGAGTGTAAAGGCCATTGGGTATTTACCGCATCAAGCAAACAGCCTCCTCAGGTTGTAGACCTGGGCCTGAATCCTATTATTGCTCAAACAGAAATATACTCAGGAGTTTATGCCAAGGTATCAGTACAGTTTTTCCCTTATGCGAACAGCGGTAAAAAAGGTATCGGTTGCGGCTTGGGTAATGTTCAGAAAGTTGAAGACGGTGAACCTTTGGGCAACAGAACCACTGCCGCTGATGACTTTGGTAGCGACCCAAATTGGCATAGCCAACAACCACCAGCCCAACCTGGATATGTACCACCTGCACAGCCAGCATATACGCCAACTGTGCAACCTGGTTATGCTCCGCAACCGGCATATGTACCATCTATGCAACCGTCGCGGCAACCTTATCCTTCACAACCCATTCAATACGACCCGATAACTGGTTTACCAATTAGCGGTGGCATTATGGGGCTGTGATAAATATTAGGCGAGATAATACCATAAAAAAAGGAACAATGGTATGCAGTAACCGACAAAGGTGTTATTTACGGCGGAAGTAAAGAGATTGTAGAACGGAAAATAAAGAAACTTGATGCCAAAGAAGTGACTTATAAATGATCAAGCATTTAAGCATAGACATTGAGACTTTTTCATCTGTAAACATAAAAAAAAGCGGATTGTACAAATATGTGCAGTCCGCTGACTTTCAAATATTGCTTTTAGCTTACTCCTTTGACAACGGACCGGTACGGATTAAAGACCTTGCCCAGGGTGAAGAACTGCCGATGATATTGCAACTTATGCTGCAGGATCCAAACGTGATTAAACATGCTTATAATGCACCTTTTGAATGGTATTGCCTTAACAAGTTTTTTTACTCACCTTTAGAGCAATGGCGTTGCACCATGCTGCACGGTCTATATTGCGGTTATACTGCCGGACTTGCTGCTACTGCAGTGGCCCTGGGGCTGCCTGAGGATAAACGGAAAATGGGCATAGGTTCGGCACTTATAAGGACGTTCTGTGTACCGTGCAAGCCAACAGCTAAGAATGGATACCGAACAAGGACACTGCCGCACCATGAGCCCGAGAAGTGGAAACTGTTCAAAAAATATTGCTGTCAGGATGTTGTGTCAGAAATGGATGTTGGTGCACGGCTATCCTCTTTTCCGGTACCAGAACAAGAACAAAAGTTATGGGAGCTTGATCAACGCATTAACGCCTATGGGGTTGCTGTTGACCAAGACCTGATAGCCGGAGCCCTGCATTGTGATGAGACGGTAAGTGGTGAGTTAATAGCTGAAGCAATACGCATATCAGGCCTGGACAACCCTAAAAGCGTTAAGCAGCTAGCTAAGTGGCTTACTGATGAGACGGGGGAAGAAGTAACTGACCTTCAAAAGGCAACTGTTGTAAAACTTATTGAAACTACAGACAGCAGTATAGCCCGTAGAATGCTTGAAATACGACAGGAGATAGCCAAGACAAGCACTAAAAAATATAACTCCATGGATGCAGCTGTGTGCGCTGATGGACGGATCCGAGGGTTGCTTCAATTCTACGGAGCAAATAGAACGGGCCGTTGGGCAGGTCGCTTAGTGCAGGTGCATAACCTACCGAGAAACTACCTTCCTACTCTCGCCCATGCGCGGGAGTGCGTTAAGGGTAAAAAGGTGGATGCGTTAAAAATCATCTATGGAAACGTGCCGGATACACTTTCCCAGCTTATCCGAACTGCGTTTGTGCCCTCACCCGGTAACCTCCTGTTGGTGGCTGACTTCTCCGCTATTGAGGCCCGTATAATAGCCTGGCTGGCCGGGGAGCAGTGGAGGCTTGAGGTATTCGCTACACACGGGAAAATATATGAGGCCAGCGCCTCTCAAATGTTCGGGAAAAGATTAAAAAAGGTAATCCGGAATATGACCTTAGGCAAAAAGGTAAGGTTGCTGAACTGGCTTTGGGTTATCAGGGAGCATCCGGAGCGCTAATCTCAATGGGAGCCTTGACAATGGGGCTGACTGAGGAAGAACTGCCGGAGATTGTTCGCCGGTGGCGCTCAGCAAATAAACGGATTGTTGACCTGTGGTATGGCATGGAGAACGCAGCCCTTGAAGTGATGAGAACAGGACAGCCCGTAGGGGTTAAAGGTTTATTGTTGGCCAGGGAGAGCGACTACAAGAACGGGCAGGACTTCTTTACTATCACGCTACCTAGCAGGAGGAAACTATATTACCCAAAACCGTTTTTAAGCCAGAACGCTTTTGGCAAAGAAGCACTCCACTACTACGGAGTTGATCAACACACTAAAAAATGGGGTGCCATTTCAACCTACGGGGGTAAGTTGGTGGAGAATTGTATCCAGGCTATTGCTAGAGACTGCCTAGCTGAAAGCCTGATGCGGGTTAACGCTGCTGGGTACCAAACGGTTATGCACGTGCATGATGAGGTTGTAATAGATGTACCTGCCGATGCTGCAGACCTTGAACGGGTGTGCGACATAATGGGACAACCCATCAGTTGGGCTCCAGGACTGTTGCTAACGGCAGATGGTTTTATAGCTAAATTTTATAAGAAAGATTAGGAGGGGTGGTATTAGTGAAATCACGTAAAACACGCATCCAACGTTTAGAACACCAACTTAGGAAAACCAGAGAAGAATTAAACGGCTTGCGCGAAATGGCGCTAGTACGGGACCAACTTTCGATTGACCATACTGTAGCAATTTCTCAGCTCCGAAAGAAAATAGACACCTCTGTGAGAGTTAACGAAATATCCATAGCCAGGTTGCAGCAGAAACTTAACGTTGCGAACATTTGGTCTAAGTCGCTACTTCGGAGATTATACCGTCTGGAGCAAAGGGGATTTTGGAAACAGGTTGGCCGGTGGTTCGTTAGGAAAGCAGGTAAGACGGTATGAAGCACGGCAAAAAACCTACACGGAAACAGCGGGAGATTATTAAGAAGGTAAGACTTAATCCGGATAACTGGTTGACCGTAAAGAATCTCCCTAATGTACTGCATATTATGCACCGGGAGTCGGGAAAGGTCAGAATAATAGTTTACTAGGAGGTAAATAACCGTGATTAATCTAGCTATCGAAAAAATTAAAACAGAAATGGCAGCTAACGCCAACAACTCATATATTCAGGCTGTTGGAACCATGCTATTGGACTACAACACGGAAGTTACTCACGAGGCAGCAGAGCGGATCTTGACCGAAGGGAAGACTATCTCCGGAAGCCTTGCCGAAATGCGTAAAATTGCCGAAACAAAGAAAGTTGGTAATTGTGCAGTATTAACCGACCAAGAAGGATTTGCGATTGTCCTAAAATATTTTGGTATCGAATTGGTAGCAGGTGTGCCGCCAATTCCGGCATCAAGAGCGGTATCAAGAACGGTAGCAGTTCCGGTAGCAGTTAACGCTAAGGAGGACAAGCCTAGTAAGTTTGATGTCAACTTAGATGACTTACTATCCGGGCTATGAATATAGAAGAGTGCTTTAGGCACATACCGAATAGACTGACCCCGGAAATGCGGGTTTTCGCTCACGATGTAGTTTTCAAGGACAAGCATTATATTTTCGTTGAGCGTAACGGTATTAGCTATTGCACGCACTGCCGGCAGTATTTTAGCACTGACAAACTTAGGCATAAAATGATTTTAACTTGCCCGCACTGCCTGACAAACTGCACAGTCAGAACCAGTTGGCTAGGCCGTAAAAAACTGATTGACGAGGCATATTTTACGTACTATCTCAAATCAGCCATTAATCCGGATGCCATTGTAGCCATAGGCACATATGCTGTCAGAGACTTTACCGGAGATTACAAAACCGTCGAAACAGAGTTTGCTAGCATGGATTTATATGTCTTTCAGTCTGGCAAGCCTGGGGTGGCATTCCATAGAGCAAATTATTACAGCATGGCAAGGACAATGGAATCTAGTTCATGGCATCAAGCGCAGGCAGCCAAGTGTCAATACAGACGAGGCCGTAACTTAAATATACATTGCACATACTCACGCGACAGTATTGCAGAGGCGGTGATAAGTACACCGTATCGATACAGCACGTGGGAGAAATATGAGATTGATGACATGGTGGAATTTTTTGACCTGTGCAGTAGATATCAGTGCATTGAGTATTTAACTAAGCTTGATTTTAGTCACTTAATCTATGGCAAGCTTAATTATGAACGTACTCACCGAACTATCAACTGGAGAGGTAAGACACCATTGCAAGTGCTGGGACTCACTAAACAGGAGCTTCAGTTTATCAAGAAAAATAACATCACAATGAATTTTCTTGACCTCAAGATACTGCATCTTGGAAAAAAAGACGGTTCCAATCTAACACCTGCTGAGGCTAGATTTATAGCTGCAAAATGGGGTTATAACCTAGAAGAATGGCTAAAGCTTCGTAAATACGGCACTATCAGACAGGTTAATAGTTTCTTCACCAAACAGCTAGCTAAGAATAAAATTAAAAGCTGTGATAGTGCTTTCCAAACTTGGAGAGACTACCTTGCCGATTGTGGCAGGCTTGAAATGGATTTAACTCAGGAGAGAGTTATTTTCCCCCGCAATCTACACAGAGCGCACCAGAACACTATCAGACAGGTTAAATATAAAAAGGATGAACTGCTTGATGGAAAAATTAAGCTGAGAGCTGCTAATCTGGAAAACCTAAAGTTTGAATACGCAGGTATGTTGATTAGGCCAGCCACGTCAACCACCGAACTGATTGAGGAAGGTAAGACATTGCAGCATTGCGTGGGCGGATACGCTGAGAGATATGCAACTGGTTCTACTGATATATTCTTTATACGCAAAATCGAGGAGCCGGGAAAACCGTATTATACAGCAGAAATTAGAAAAGGCGAATTAATCCAGTGTCGAGGAAATAAGAACACCTCCGAGACCGAGGAAATAAAGAAGTTTATGAAAGTTTTCTTGGAAACTATGTTTAAGCAGGGTAGGAAGGAGGCTGTTAATTGAGCACAGAGCTAACGACAGAAAGTACTAAGTTAACGACCGCAGAAATTAACACGGTAACCGCTGAAATTATTATACTTAAGCAGCAAACGGCTATAAATATTATCGAAATAGGTAAAAGATTAATAGCTGTAAAAGAAAGCCTAGCTCACGGTAAATGGGGTAAATGGCTGTCGGAAAAGGTTGATTTTACGGACCGGACAGCTCAGCGCTTTATGAAGGCAGCTACCGAGTTTTCAAATCCGACGGCGCTGTCGGATTTGCCGCAAACTAAAATATTTGCTTTATTAGACCTGCCCGCAGAAGAGCGGGAAGAATTCATTAACTCTAACCCAATTGATGAGATGACCACCCGTGAACTTCAGCAAGCCATTACGGAAAAAAACGAGGCACTAAAACTACTGGAAAGAGCCCAAAAGGTTGCCGCTGATAAAGCAGAAGAAGCCAACAAAGCTAAGGCTGATTTACAGATGACCAAATCAGAGCTGATGACTTCCGATAAGTGTTTACGTGATGTCCAGGGGCACGTTAAGGACCTGCAAGATGCTCTTCAAAAGAAGAGAGATGAATCAAAAGAAGAGTTTGAAAGGCTACACGCACTTATAGCTAGTACTAAAAAGCAGCTTACAGAAGCTCAGTCTTCCGGAGATAACGAAGAGGCTATACGTCTCCAAGAATCACTTGAAAAGACTGATAACGAGCTAGTTACGGCGATTGAGAAAATAGCAGAGCTTGAAAAACAGCTCAAGGAAAAGCCTATTGAAACTTCCATTTCTACTTCTGAGGTGATAACCGTTGAAGTAATTCCGGAAGACACAAAACAGGAACTAAACGAACTCAGGGAAAAAGTTAAAGACTCGCAAGGCAATGAATTGACGCTAAAATTTTCATTCCTGTTTGAAACCCTAGTAAAGGGTTTTAGCGAGATACTTAATTTGCTTGAGGCTGTAAGCAATGCGGACAAGGAAGCCGGGGAGAAACGCAAAAAGGCGCTTTCAGTTACGCTAAGTAAGATGTTAGAGAGGCTATAACCAATGAGCGAATTAGAACATTTAAAGAGTGATATAGCTGAGTTTTATAAAAAGGCAGACTGGGATCCGGTCGCTGCTGCTGACATGGCAGAACTGATAATGCCTAAAATGGAAAAGCACATCGTTAAACTAGAAGGTGTTAGACAAGCAGCCAGGGACTTACTAACAGCTATCTATGGCTCAGTGAATCCAGAGGAAATCAAAGAACTATTCTGCTATGACGAAATAGAGGACCTTGAATTAGCGCTAACCCTGTTTGATTAGAAGGCGAATAACGGGGGGGTGAAAGGGGTAAGGTGCCGTGTTTACACACGATAGACAGATAACTATATCAGCCGCTGGCAGCCGTAAAGCAACACGATGGCCCGCCCAAACTCTCTACTGGTCAGAACTGGTGGAACGCCTCAGAACGCCTGCCAGGGGCACAGAAACGCTGGCCGAATACATGAGTCTACCAAAGAGCAAACAGGATGAGCTAAAGGATGTTGGTGGTTTTGTAGCTGGTACCTTAGCGGGTAGCAGGAGAAAAGCAAGCAGTGTTACCGGCCGCGATGTGCTAACCCTGGACCTTGACAATATACAGCCTGGACAGACACAGGATACTTTACGCCGCATAGACGCCCTTGGGTGTGCTTATGCCGTCTATTCTACCCGAAAACATGATGAGGGCAAGCCGCGTTTACGTGTGCTTGTTCCTCTCAGCAGAATAGCTATAGCTGATGAGTATGAACCGCTAACACGTAAACTGGCAAGCATAATAGGCATGGAGCTTTGTGACCCAACAACTTTTGAGGCATCGAGGTTAATGTATTGGCCAAGCTGCTGTGGTGATAGTACATACGTGCACCAGTATGGGGACAAGCCATTCCTTGACTGTGATGGGCTACTAAATACCTACACCGATTGGCGCAATGTTGAAGAGTGGCCAGAGGTACCAGGGGCGCAGCAAAAGACTATTAGACTGGCAGCAAAGCAGGGGGATCCGGTTGCTAAAGCTGGGGTTGTAGGTGCTTTCTGTAAGACCTATGACATTTACAGTGCAATTAATACCTTCTTGCCCGGTGAATATACTCCCTGTGATGATAGTCCGGAGCGTTTTACTTATACTGGTGGTTCAACAACTGGTGGGGCGGTTGTGTACGATAACGGCAATTTCTTGTACTCACACCACGCAACAGACCCGACAAGCGGTAAACTTGTGAACGCTTTTGACCTGGTACGCCTACATCGGTTTAGTGCTGTGGATGATGATGCAAAGCCAGAGACACCGACAAACAAACTGCCTTCTTATGCTGCTATGTGCCAGTTGGCGGTGACTGATACACCGGTAGCCGCAATCTTGAACCAAGAACGGTATGATAAGGCGACACAGGACTTTGAAACTGCTCCGGAGGATAATCTTAACTGGATAAGTAAATTGGCTGTTAGTCCTACCACGGGTATGCCTGCAAAAACAATTAACAATGTGCTGGTCATACTTGAAAATGATCCATCACTTAAAGGTAAACTGGCATTTGACGAGTTTGCCAACCGAGGGCTTGCATTGGGTATTTTACCCTGGGACAGCAGAGCGGAAAAACGTGTTTGGGGTAATGCAGACGATGCCGGTATGCTCCACTATTTAGAGCATGTACATGGAATACAAATAGCAGATAAACGAATGTATGCAGCTATGACACTATGTTCCCACAAAAATAAATTCAACGATGTGCAGGATTATTTAACAGGACTACAATGGGACGGTGTTAATAGAATTAATACTTTGCTTGTTGATTATCTTGGGGCTGAAGATAACGTATATACGCGCGCTGTGATTAGAAAAAGTTTAACAGCTGCTGTGGCCAGAGCTATGACACCAGGCTGTAAATACGACTATATGCCTATTTTTATCGGACCTCAGGGTGTTGGCAAAAGTACCTTTTTGCAGAAGCTTGGGCGACGCTGGTTTTCTGATAGTCTACAAACTTTTGAAGGCAAAGAAGCTGCGGAAATGATTCAAGGTATATGGATTAACGAATTAGGAGAATTGAACGGTCTTACTAAGTCAGAAACCAACGCTGTTAAGCAGTTTTTAAGCCGAAAAGAGGATATATTCAGGGAACCGTATGGGCGGCATACTAACCCATATCCGCGCCGGTGTATATTTTTTGGAACCACAAATGATAGTGAATTTTTAAAAGACCGCACAGGAAACCGCCGTTTCTGGCCAGTAGAGGTGTGGCAGCAAGAACCAAATAAAGATGTCCACAACCAGCTAGAAAATGAAGTAGATCAGATATGGGCTGAGGCATTTGTACGCTGGCAGCTTGGAGAACCATTATATCTATCTGGCGAAGCTAAAAGTATTTCCATACGAGAACAAGAGGCACACATGGTAAGCAATGCTAAAGAAGGTATCATCCATGAATTTATTGAACGTCCAATTCCGCACAACTGGGATAAAAGAAATCTATCTGATCGGAGAATATACTGGTCAGGAGAATTTGGTAAAGTGCAAACAGAAACAACTTTCAGAGATAAAATTTGTGCGGCAGAAATATGGTGTGAGTGTTTTACCAAGGACATAAGCTTTATACGCAGAGCTGACGTTGTTGAAATAAATGGTATATTAGACGCCTTTCCAGGTTGGAAAAAAGACAAGAACGGAAGGCAGTTCGGTAAACCTTATGGGTTTCAAAGAGGCTATTCTAGGCTGATACATTTAATACGGAATACTGATACATTCTCAGAAAATGTATTAGAGAATGTATCAAAAATTGAAACATTTAATACGTTTAATACGTTGAATGTATCAGCCTCAAAACCGCATAACTAAAGGTTTTATATCGTATTGATACATTTGATACGTTCTCTTCTATAAAAATAAAAAATAAAAGAAAATAAAGAATATAGGCGTATCATGTAACACCTAACGTGCCTAAATAAAAAACGCACATACGCGCGTAAGAGAATGTAGAAAATGTATCGAAATAAATTTAGATGGGGATGACATAGCGTGAAAGCACCGTGTAAAAAGAAAAACCCAAAATATTTATACAAAGACGAAGAATACACTTCTTGCAGTTTTTGTAAAAATGTCTGCACTGATGCCGTAGTTTGTTTTAATTGTGGCAAAACGGATCATGTCTTTTATAGCCGCAAATACGATTTATTCAGCTGCAATTACTGTTATGAGAAGTTCGATTATGACATGCATAATCGGAAAAAGTAAAAAAAAATAATCAAATGCGACAGCGATGTCGGATTTGTAGAAAGGGTGGAATAGTGTGAAAGAAAAAATTATTGAGGATTATCTTAGGGATCAGGTAAAGGCTATGGGCGGTAAAGCATATAAATTTGTTTCGCCGGGTAACGCGGGTGTGCCAGATAGATTGGTATGTTTACCGGCCGGTAAAGTGCTATTCGTCGAGTTGAAAGGCACCGGTAAAAAATCAACGCCTTTGCAAACTAAAAGGCAGATAGAATTAACAATGTTAGACCAAAAAGTTTTTGTGGTAGACAGTAAAGAGCGTGTTGATCTTCTGATTGCACATTGTAAAGAACTGATGGCGCAATGAAGTTAATACCACACGCTTACCAGAGATACTGCATAAACAGACTTCTTACCGAAAAAGCGTTAGGCCTTTTTCTTGATATGGGATTGGGTAAAACTGTAATAACGCTGACTGCTATAAACGACCTAAAGTATAACCGATTCGCGGTAAGCAAGGTTCTTGTCATAGCACCTAAAAAGGTAGCAGAAGCAACCTGGGCAAAGGAAGCCGCAAAATGGGACCACCTACAAAAGTTACGGGTTGTACCGGTGCTTGGCAGCTTAACAAAGAGAGTTAGGGCTTTAAATACGCCAGCTGATATATGGGTTATAAACAGGGAAAACGTTGTCTGGTTAGTAGAGTATTACAGAAATGCGTGGCCGTTCGACATGGTAGTTGTGGATGAATTCAGCAGCTTTAAAAACCACAAGGCTAAAAGATTTGTAGCTTTAACGTGGGTGCGGAAGCACATCGAAAGGTTTTTAGGCTTGACGGGAACACCGGCTCCTAACGGGCTACTGGATTTGTGGGCGCAGGTCTACTTGCTGGACGAGGGAAAAAGGCTGGGTAAAAAAATAACACATTTCCGTGAGCGATACTTCGAGCCGGATCAGCGTGATAGAGATAGAGTTTTCAGCTATGTGCCTAAGCCCGGAGCTGATGAGGTAATCAGGCAATTGATTGGCGATATTTGTGTAAGCATGAAAGCCGAGGATTACTTGGAACTGCCAGACTGTATATCGGTTACGGTACCGGTAGTGTTGGACAGTAAAGCAAATGCAGCGTATGAAAAACTAGAACGCGAAATGCTTTTGGAGGTTGATGAAAGCACCATTGACGCTGGTTCAGCAGCTGTACTGACTAACAAGTTACTGCAGTTATGTAACGGTGCAGTGTATGACGAGAACAGACAGGTTGTAGAAATACATCGATGCAAGATAGAGGCATTCCTGGAATTGGTGGAGGCCCTGAACGGTAAACCAGCGCTTGTGTTTTATAACTTTCAGCATGACCTTGCAAGAATTAAAAAAGCTTTGACTGGATTAGGTCTTAGGGTTAGGGAACTTAAGGGGCCGCAGGAGGAAACGGATTGGAATAATAGGCAGATAGACATTTTGTTAGCCCATCCTGCAAGTTGTGCCTATGGCCTGAACCTTCAACAGGGAGGTAACCACGTAATCTGGTTTGGCCAGAACTGGTCCTTGGAGTTATACCAGCAGGCAAACAAGAGGCTGCACAGGCAGGGACAAGCTGAGAAGGTTATCATTCACCACTTGGCTGTTGTTGGTGGAGTGGATGAGGACTGATGGAGGCACTTAAGGCGAGGATTGGAAGGGCTAAGATAGCATAAGAAAGTTATAGTGTGAAGAGGGTGAAGAGTTGAAGCTTAGACCTGAGGTTAAGGCTTATGTAGAGGCAGAGCTTAGGGATTATCACCAGACTAAACTAGATTTGATTGAGTTGAGGGAGGATATAGCTGCGGGGCACAATAAAGAGAGTGATGACAGCGGAGTAGTTACGCACAGAATAGGCAGACCAACAGAGGCTAAAGCCCTTGCATTAATCACCAATAAGAGAATTAAACGAATGGAACAAGCCATCAAAGCTATAGAAATAGTAACCGGGGAGTTGACAGAAGAAAAGATAGAATTAGTTAAACTTAAGTATTGGCAGCGTCCAAGGCGTTTAACTGATGCAGGTATAGCAATGGAGTTGAGGGTTGATAGGAGAACACTATACAGGTGGTCTGAGGCTGTATGTCTAGCTATTGCAATAGAGATGGGTTTGGTGAATGAAACATGTCACAAACATGCCACTTTTAGGGGTTAAAAATGATGTATAATGCTATTATTGAAAAGTGAGCGCCTGAGCAGGGCGCTTTTCTTATGTCCGATTCGGAGTTGATTATTACGCCAGTGTAGTTTAGAAGGTAGAACGCTGCCTATAAGCAGTAGCGTGGGTTCGATTCCCACCATTGGCGCCAGAATATATTTGAGGTGATTGTTT
>Ga0209318_1001755_pt1 | contig 12394 bp, 8 predicted proteins | sample RifGroE1_FD_183999 | JGI IMG/M metagenome (GOLD analysis project Ga0209318, IMG submission 183999) | Groundwater microbial communities from Rifle, Colorado, USA - Groundwater E1 (SPAdes) (version 2) | ecosystem: Environmental > Aquatic > Deep subsurface > Groundwater | place: Rifle, Colorado...
TGAATTTCTCATTAAGGTTAGAAAATCCGGTTTCAAGATTGTTGAAATTGGTGTAAACCATTACCCCAGAAAACAAGGAGAGGCCACCGGTGCCAAACTCAACGTCATTATCAGAAGTTTTCTGGATCTTTTTAGTCTTTGGACCAAACTTAGATGATCGACTGGATCAAAAAAAACAAAATCGAAGCCTTTATTTTGGTGCTGATCATTCTCGCCGCACTCTTTCTCAGACTCTATCGTATCGATGAGTACATGACTTTTCTTGGAGACGAAGGTAGGGATGTTCGCATCGTCCGTGACCTGATTACCAAAGGTAACCTCGTTTTCATTGGTCCGCAAACCAGCATCGGCAATATGTATCTTGGTCCGCTCTACTACTATATGATGGCTCCCGCCCTGCTTCTCTCCAATCTCAACCCCGTCGGGCCGGCTATCATGAACGCCCTTCTGGGAACCCTGACTGTATTCCTGACTTACTACCTTGGAAAAAAATGGTTCAGTCCTGCAGCCGGTCTCATCGGAGCTCTTCTCTTCGCCCTCTCTCCCGTAGCCATTATTTACTCTCATTCGTCCTGGAACCCCAACCCCATGCCCTTCTTCGCCCTACTATCCGTCTGGGGTATATATGAGGTCTGGCAGAAGCACTCTTTCCGCTGCCTTCCCTGGGTCGGAGTCTCGTTCGCCTTTGCTCTGCAAATGCATTACCTGGGGTTGATTCTCATTCCCACTCTCGGTATTTTCTGGCTACTCACACTACTAAACGTCAAAAAGGATCCAAAAATGGTCCGGGCATTCTGGGTTAAGACCATTTGGGCATTTGTGATCTTCCTTCTACTTATGTCCCCTCTGGTCCTTTTTGACCTCAAACATCAAGGTCAAAACCTTAATGCCTTTAAAACTTTCTTCGCCGATCGCCAAACGACCATTAATGTTAACCCCGCCAGATCTGACCGTTACCTGCCCGCTATTCAATCGGTAACCTCCGAGCTACTTCTCGGTAGACAAATGACTTACTCGACTCTCACGGCATTCATCATTGCTCTGGTTTCTATCTGGGCATATTTGGGTAAACCAAAAGCCAGAATTGTTGACTTCTTAAAGAGTAAAAAGGACCCTGCCTTAAGTGTTGTCTTCACTTGGATTTTCTTCGGCATTCTCGGACTGGGAGTCTACAAACAACACATCTACGCCCATTACTTCGGCTTCCTCTTTCCTGCGGTTTATATACTCGTAGGCTACCTCATTTCGTTCCTCTGGAAAAAGGGGATTATATTTAAGATTCTTTCCGCGATCTACCTCATCTTTCTTATCTACTTCCCGCTTCTCAACTCTCCGTTAAGGTTCGAACCCAATAGACAACTCTCCCGCACCGAAGCCGCCGTTGATCTCATCATCAAAGAATCCACCGGAGAGCCTTTTAACTTTGCTCTCATCGCCAAACAAAATTATGATGAATCCTACCGTTATTTCTTTGAGAACAAGAAATCGAAAATGTTCCGGGGGGAAGATTTAGTGACCGAACAGCTCTTCATTATTTGTGAAGATGGAGATACCTGCGCTCCTGAAGGTCACTCACAATATCAAATTGCCATTTTTGGCATCGCCAAGATAGACCGGGAATGGAAGTTGGATCACTTAAGGATTTATCGTTTAATCCACCCCAAGCAATGATTACCACGCCTCAGCCTTTTGTCTGGCTCGACCTCGAGATGACCGACCTGGATCCCCAAAAGGGCACTATTATTGAGATCGCCTCTCTCATTACCGACTTCCAGTTGAACGTCTTAGATGAAGGTCCTGATATTGTTATTCATCAGCCTAAAAAAGTCTTGGATGAAATGGGTAATTGGTACAAGGAGCATTTTACTCAATCCGGTTTACTTGAAGAGATCAAGCTCTCCGACATCACTCTTGATAATGCAGAAAGAAAGACCCTATCTTTCATCAAAAAACACTGTGCCCCCCAATCAGGAGTTCTTGCAGGCTGCTCTGTCCATGTAGACCGGCTATTTCTCTACCATCACATGCCTAAAGTTTATGGCTATCTTCACCACCACATTCTCGACGTAGATACGTTTAAAGAAGCCGCCTTTCACTGGTATCCCAATCTCCCTGAATTCTCCAGGGCGAAAGCCCATCGAGCCCATGACGACATCCTCGATTCAATTGCTGAGTTAAAATACTATAAAGAGAACATCCTCAAAAACCCATGAAACCTAAACTATCCGTTGTCATCACCAACTATAACGAAAAAGAGAATCTACAAAGAGGAGTTCTGGAACAAATGCACCAGTATCTTAAGAGTGTCGATTTTTCCTGGGAAGTCATCATCAACGACGATGGCTCGACCGATGGGGGAGACCAGATCATCAAGAAATTTGTTGAAAAGAATAAAGACTTCAAGCTGATCCATGGGAGCCACGGAGGAAAAGCCGCAGGTTTATTAAACGGTATTAAACATGCCACAGGAGAGATCATTCTCACCACCGATATGGATCAGTCAACTCCACTGAATGAGTTTGATAAGCTCTACCCCTGGTTTGGTAAGGGATACGACGTAGTCTTCGGTTCAAGAGGCAAGCTGAGAGAAAACTTCCCCTGGTATCGACAACTTACCTCTTGGGGTTTCCGAACGGTTAGAAGTATTTTTCTTTTAAGGCATGTCTCCGACACCCAGTGCGGCTTCAAGGCATACAAGTCGGAAGTATTAAAAAGGATCTTCCCGAAACTTGAAGTACTAAAAAACAATCTTTCCAAAGGTTGGGTGGTCTCCGCCTTTGACGTAGAGCTTCTCTACATGGCCGAAAAAGTCGGCGCCAATCTTAAAGAAGTTGAGGTCAAATGGAGAGATGAAGATACCTCCACTGGCAAGCAAAGGAACTTTGTCAAAGAATCAGTCGACATGTTAAAACAAATACTCATGGTCAAGATGAACGATTCTGCCGGAAAATATGAAAAAATTTAAAATTGCCACGGTAATCTTTGTCGTCTCCGCTATGCTTTTTGCGATCTTTCGTCTCGTAAATCTCACCTCCATCCCGGTCTTTGTCGACGAGGCGATATATATTCGCTGGTCTCAAATAATGAAGGCCGAAGCAACCCTTCGTTTTTTACCCCTATCTGACGGTAAACAACCTCTGCAGATGTGGCTGACCATTCCTTTCCTGAAATTTTTCTCAGATCCTCTGATAGCCGGTCGTTTGATCTCAATCATTGCCGGCGTGGGCAGTATGGTCGGACTGGCTTTTTTGACGTTTCTTCTTTTTGATTCTGTTTTATTAGCCTCCATCTCCTCTCTGATATACGTTATTCTTCCATTCACTGTGTTCTTTGATCGAATGGCCTTGGTCGATAGCCTCCTGGCAATGTTTGGTATCTGGACCTTATCCTTGTCGATCCTCTTCGCGAAAACTCGCCGTCTTGATCATGCCATGTTTGTAGGTTTTTCTCTTGGTGGTGGACTCATTACCAAGTCACCGGCGATCTTTTTCTATGTTTGGCTGGTAGTGTCATTTCTCTTTTTCAATAATTTCTCTGAAATAAAAAAGAATATAAAAAACATTCTGTTCGGCGCCTTAGCGATAATTATCATCTCTCAAGGGATCTATTCGATACTCAGACTGGGACCGGGATTCGGTATGATCGGCTCACGAAATCAAGATTATGTATTTTCGTTTTCGGAAGTCCTGACCCATCCTCTGAATCCTTTTGTCGGCAATATCAAGACCACCTTTACTTGGCTGTGGCTACTATTCACCCCCACCGTATTGGTAACCCTGGTTTTAGGGTTTTTCGATAAGAAAAAAATTAAGGGGACTCTGCTTCTTTTAACGGCAGGGATCATCCCTATTATTGCTCAAGCATCAATTGCCAAAGTTTATACCAGTCGTTACGTTCTATATGCCGTTGATCTTTTTATCCCGATAATCGCTGTTGGTCTATTGTGGTTGGCTAGCAGAAAGGGTACTCTTATCAAAGCTATCATCCCCATCATTATTGCTGTACCGATAGTGATGTCGGCAATGCTTCTGATCGATCCCTCGAAGGTGCCTATGTCATACGACATGAGAAGTGGTTACCTGGAGGAATGGGCTGCAGGGTGGGGTCAAAAAGAAGTGGCTGAATATTTAATTGACCTTGAAAGGCAGGGTAACAAGATTGTCGTCTTTACCGAAGGTTTTTTTGGAACCTTACCTGATGGACTTCAGATATATACGGAAGGACACAAAGACATAATCATTGTCGGTAGCCCACCCGATGTGAATCGTCTTCCGGAAGGCCTCGTCAATACCAGCCTGGAAAATAAAAGATTCCTTCTTATCAACAAAAGCCGCAACCATCTTCCCCCTGCCGAATTGGAAAAACTTACCCTTATTTCCGAGTATCCCAAGACAGAGAGACTTGATGGCACTAGGGAATATCTCCAGTTTTGGCAACTCAAATGAAACGACTCCTGCCATACATATTAGTCATTCTTCTCTCACTGCCCACCGTCATCAGTCTTATGCGACCGGGCTACTTTCCCATGCATGATGACTTGCAGGCAGTCAGGGTCTTCGGTATGACCGAGTGCTTTAAGGAATTTCAGATACCTTGTCGTTGGGTAGCAGACATGGGCTATGGTTATGGTTACCCGCAGTTCAACTACTACGGTCCTCTGCCTTACTATCTAATGTCTCTGATAAATCTGCTTGGAGTCGGCATCTTTGACTCGGTAAAAATAGGCTTTGCTCTCTCCCTAGTATTAGGGAATCTCACCATGTTTGCTCTGGCAAAAAAGATCTTTGGGAGTACGGCCTCAGCTCTCCTCTCCGCCTTTGTCTACGCCTACGTTCCTTATAGAGCCTCCGACCTCTATTCTCGTGGTGCTATGGGGGAGTCGTGGGCCTTTGTCTTCATGCCCCTTATCTTATTAGGAATAAAAAGGCTGGTAGAAAAACCAAATGTTAAGAGTCTCGCTTTAACGGGAGTATTCTGGGGTCTGCTTATGGCTACCCACAACGTCACTACTCTGATCTTTACTCCCTTTGCTCTTTTGTGGGGAGTGTTACTGTTCATCCAAAAAGAAGGGGATCTGGTCAAAAAAATATTTGCTTCGGTAAAGTGGCTATCCCTCTCCGTCTTATGGGGGAGTGCTTTGTCGGCCTTTTTTATGATTCCGGTAGTTTTTGAAAAGCAATTCGCTCACACCGAGAGCATGATCGGTGGATATTTCGATTACCGGGCCCACTTTATATCTTTTAAACAATTATTTTTCACCTCGTTTTGGGGATATGGTTCTTCCGAGATCGGTCCCACCGATGACCTCTCTTTTTTCTTCAGTCCCATCCTTTTACTTCTGGTGGTTCTCACTCTTCTTATTGTTATCCGTCGTTTCTTTCAAAAAAGATTAAAGCTCTCCTCTCAGATTATGCTCTTGCTGATATTCGGACTTTTTGCCGCTTTCATGGCTCACGAAAAATCTTCCTTCGTCTGGTCACTGGCCTCACCTCTTATCTACCTGCAATTTCCTTGGAGATTTTTAGTATTAGCTAACTTCTTCTTTGCCCTAGCCATAGGATATTCACTCAAAGGAGTTCAAAAAAATATTGCCAATTGGATCCTTGTAGCCATCACCATTGTGTTGTTCGTTTTTTCGGTGTCTTTCTTCAGACCCCTAAGGTGGTTAAATCTTTCGGAACAAGAAAAGTTTTCCGGGAACTTTTTTGATAGGCAAATGACTATCAGTATCTTCGACTATCTTCCCACTTCCGCCAATACTCCTCCTAACGCTCCTGCTCCGGTACTTCCCACATCCTCGGCAAAAGAAAGCTCGGTCACCAACTACATCTCCACCGCCACTCACCTCTCATTCGACTTCGAGACCATGAAAGACGCCACCTTAAGACTAAACCGACTGTATTTCCCCGGTTGGGAAGTCAGGGTGAACGGTAAGAGATCGGATGTCAGCTACGGCTCTGATGGCATAATGTTTTTATCTCTCACTCCGGGAAAATTTAACATAGAAGCCGGCCTGAAAGACACTCCGGTTAGAATGCTCAGCAATACGATCTCACTAGTCGCTATTATCTCTACCGTTGTCATCCTTAAAAGAAAAACTCATGAATAAGACTCACTTAAGGAACATTATTCTCATCATCCTTCTTAGTATTGCTGCCTCCTGGCAACTTTTCCGTCCCGGATACTTCACCATGCATGACGATCTGCAGGTAATGAGAGTCTATGAAATGGACAGATGCCTCAAGGACGGACAGATCCCTTGCCGCTGGTCTCCTGACATGGGTGCCGGTTACGGTCAACCGATGTATAACTTTTACTCAGCCTTTCCATATTACTTGGGGGGACTGATAAAGACTCTTGGGTTTGGCTTTATCGTTACTGTCAAAGCACTCATTCTCATCTGCCTTATTGCCTCCGGAGTTTTTGCTTATTATCTTTTTGCCCAACTTTTCCTGCCATTGTCCGCTCTTGTCGGTGCTCTTGCCTACATCTTTGTTCCATACAGAGCTCTTGACCTATTTGTCCGCGGCGCTCTATCGGAAAGCTTTGCTCTTGCTCTTCTGCCGTTAGTAGCAGCCGGTATTATTTCGGTCATCAAAGACCCCAAACCGACAAAGACTGCGCTTCTTGCCCTCTCTGTCGGCGCTCTCTTTTCCACTCACAACATTACCACCATGATCAGTGCCCCACTTTTTATCATCCTTACTCTTCTGTTCCTGTACACTCACAAATTTTCGGTCAAGAAAATTATTCACCTCTCTTTGGGAGCAGTGCTGGGGTTTGGTCTCTCTGCGTTTTTCCTCCTCCCGGTCATTTTTGAAAAAGGACTTGCCCATACCGAATTTCTGATCTCTGATTATTATAATTTTCAAAATCACTTCATTTCTCTAAAGCAAATCTTTCTCGACTTAAGATGGGGCTTTGGATCCGAAAATATTGGTCCCGGTGGCCAGATATCATTTTTCATTGGCTTCTTGCCAATAGCCGCTCTGGTAATTCTGCCTCTGATCCTTCTTTCGAAGAAGTTGACCGGTAAGAGACTTGAATACCTGACTATCTGGGTGCTAGCCATGGGTGTTCTACTGATGTCACACAGTAAATCCTTCTATATCTGGAACGCTATTCCATCCCTCGCTTATGTTCAGTTCCCCTGGAGGTTCTTGGGGATATTCGCTCTCTTTACTTCCTGGATCCTTGCTGCCATTTCGGAAAACTACAATAAATACCGTTGGCTGAGTATTGCGACCATCATCCTGTTGGTCGCCTTGAACTTTGGTTACTTCAGATTCGGCCGCCTGTCACCCGAAATGACCGACGGTATTAAATTATCCGGAGGTGAATTCGCCAATCAGTCAAAAGCTGCCTTACTGGACTATCTTCCCAAATCATCGACTGCAATTCCCCAGGAGATAGCCCCCGATTCTCCCCAGATCCTCACCGGCAGGGTCAGCATTAATTATTTTGATAAACGGACGGCTTACTTTAGCTCAGAATTTGATATTTATACCGATTCGGCCACGATCCAGTTCCCGGTCGTCTATTTCCCGGGATGGGAACTACACCAGAATCGTTCCCCGGAAGTCATGAATTTTGAATATGACAATGATTTAGGCTTAATCACGGTAGAATTAACAGCAGGGCACCATCTGGTCCAGGGATTCTTTGAGAATACTCCAATAAGAACAGTGGGTAATTTACTGACATTCATCTCGGCTCTTGGCCTGTTAACCTGGTGCATATTTACTTATGAGAAAAACAAACAATAAAATCCTCCTCTTTCTAATAGGACTTTTTTGTCTTATTCCAGCAGTTCTTCCTTTCTTTGATTCCCGAATGCTCACCTTTCATGATGAAACACAACTCGCCAATCTACATCAATACCATAAAGCAATTTCTCTTGGGCAATTCCCTCCACGATGGGCACCGGACATGCATTTCCAGTACGGTTCACCATTTCCGGAATTCAACTACCAGATCCCTTATTATCTGACTTATTCACTCTCAAATCTTGGTTTATCTCTGACTTGGAGTTTCAAGCTCGTCATGGTTTCGTCTTTATTTTTGGGATTTATTGGTTTTTATCTTCTGTCTCTCGAGTTTGCCGCAGCTCCAATTGCCCTCATGGGAGCGCTGGTCTACAGTCTGGCGCCTTACAGGGCAGTCAATCTCTTTGTTAGAGGAACTTTGGGTGAGTCATTTGCCTTCGCAGTCTTCCCTTTTGTCCTGTTATTCCTATTCAAGTTGGTAAAGAAACCATCTGTGGTTAATTTCCTTCTTGCCTCGATTTTTACGGCCATTCTGGTTCTCACTCACCAGCCTGCAACGATTTTAGTTCTCCCCTTTATCTACCTCACCGCTCTCGGCTACTCATTTATCTCAAGGAACTTTAAATCACTATTTCTTCAACTACTCTCAGGACTTGGCGCCCTTTTACTCAGCGCCTACTATTGGTTGCCCGTTATTTTTGAGAAACAATTTCTCTCCAAGACAAGCCCCTTCAATTTCTATGATCACTTTCCTTTTATCAAGCAACTAATTTACTCTCCTTGGGGATACGGCAGTTCAAATTGGGGTCCGTATGATGACATGTCCTTCCAGATGGGAATAATAAATTTACTCTTTATTGCCGTATCAATCGTTACTCTGTTTATCGTTGTTAAAAAAAGTTCCTCAAAAACAAAATTAGTACCGGTGATTTCGTTATCTCTAGTGTCGGTATTTGGCGCACTTTTTCTGATGAATATCCGCTCGTCATTTTTCTGGAATGTTTTCCCCTTTACCCAGGAAATTCAATTCCCCTGGAGGATTTTGATGGTCACAACACTATTCACTCCTCTCCTTGGGGTTTTGTCTCTAACCGCCCTGTCCCCGAAACCTCGTGTGGTCAAATATGTGGTATTGGGGATTTCAGCCTTGTCGATAGCCATGGGATTCTATTTTTTCCAACCCGGAGATCTCTTCAGCCACGATGACAATTACTATCTAAGGAGGTTCTTGCCCACGGAAGTTCTTGAGCAGGGTGAAATTGTCTCCACGCCATATCTCAACCACAGTGAAGACTACGCCGTTCTTCCCAAGAACTCTGTCCGACCAATATCACTCCCACTCTCAAAAGTCACATCTCTGATGCCGGATACCAAAATTGATGTGGATTATTCAAATCCCTTCGATTTCACAGCCAGGATTGAAAACACTACGGGAGATAAGTTAACTATCCATAACTTTTATTTCCCGGGGTGGTTTGTCTACCTGGATGATGATTTAGTCCCTGTCACCCTCAATTATTACGGAGCCATGACTCTAGAAGTGGTCTCAGGGGTACATGAGTTGCGCGTCGAATTTGCCAACACGCCCGTAAGGTCAATATCCAATATAATTTCTGTAGGGTCTTGGATTTTTATCCTAGCCTTCCTTTGCTTAGAAATCGCTCAAAAACGTGGAAAGAGAACAACTTGAAGAACTAACCACCCAGGATATCAAGCAGCGCTCCGTCTCAGGAGTGGTTGCTCTGGTTTCACGCACCTTCATCATCCAGATAATCACCTTTGCTTCTACCCTTGCCCTCACCATTTTTCTCGATCCGAATACTTATGGTGTTTTCTATTTAGTCTCCTCGGTTGTCAACTTCCTGGCGTATTTCTCCGACATCGGCTTAGCGGCAGCTCTCATACAAAAGAAAGAAAAACTTACCAAGGAAGACATCTCCACCACCTTCACAATTCAGCAGATCCTGGTCGTCTCTCTTATCATCCTCCTCTTTCTTGCCAGCCCGATAATCAAAAGCCAATACAATATCGGTCCGGATGGGATATTCCTGCTATATGCCATGGGCATTTCCTTCTTCCTCAGCTCACTTAAGACAATTCCCTCAATTCTTCTTGAAAGAGAGATCAAATTCAATAAACTTATCCTTCCCCAGATTCTCGAAACATTGGCTTTCAACGGCATTGCCGTGTTTGCCGCTTGGAAGGGGCTTGGCATAAATGCATTCTCATTTGCTGTCTTAGGCAGGGGAGTAGTCGGTCTTGTTGCCATGTACATTGTTTTCCCCTGGGTGCCGGTAATTGGAATATATAAGAACTCACTCAAGTCTCTCCTAAAATTCGGTCTTCCATATCAGGCCAATACTTTCCTGGCTGTTCTCAAAGATGATGGCATGACAATCATCTTGACCAAAATTATTGGCACACAAGGCCTAGGATACTTGGGTTGGGCCAGTAAATGGGCCGGACTTCCTCTGCGGATACTCATGGACAATCTGACAAAAGTTTCCTTCCCCGCCTTCGCCCGTCTTCAACACGACGAGGTCAAGTTGGGCAGGGCAGTTGAGCTAAATCTTAAATACCTGTCTCTCGCGTCTCTCCCCATTCTTATCGGCATGGGCTTCATTGCCTATCCAATGACCGGGATAATTCCCCGCTATGCCAAGTGGATCCCCGCCATTATTCCTCTCTATATCTATCTCTACAACTCAGCCTGGGCAAGCATTTCCACCAGTCTCACCAACCTTCTTAACGCTACCGGAAGAATTAAAACTACCTTCAAGCTTATGATGATGTGGACAGGTCTTACTTGGCTCCTTTTCCCGATCATGGCCATAAAATATGGTTATTTGGGGGTTTCATATTCCATTGGTATTATTGCGACTACTTCAGTGATCACCGTCATTCTCGCCAAGAAGGCAGTTGCTTTTAGTCTGATCAAAGCTCTCAGAACCCCGCTTATTGCTTCTACACTTCTCCTCGTGTTTCTTGTCCTCCTAAGAGGCAGTCTCAATTCAATCGAAGGTATTATTGTTGTCTCTGTCCTGTCAGCCATTCTTTATGCACTCGCCTGTTTCCTTCTTGAGGGAAAACAGTTGATTGAAGAAGGATTGTCACTTTTTAAAGCCAGACATGCGTAAATTACTGATTTTCTTCTTTCTCCTTTTTTTGTTCCCGAATTCCGCTCTTGGATTTGCCAAGGAAACATTTCTGACGGTATCTCATCCCGTTCGTGGTCCGGAAGATTGGCAGATCTCGGGCCAAGACCCTCTTGACCTACCCAGATTCCAGTTCAATGAAGCCACCCGGTCCGGAACCCCTGTCACTTGGATGCTCCGATACGATACTGTTGCCGACGCCAGCATGTCCGCCTTCTTCAAAAAAGTGATTGAGATAAAGCCGGATCATGATCTGGGAGCTTTCTTTGAGATCACCCCGGAACTGGTAAAGTTGGTCGATGTTGCATATCCTCCTGGCTTCTCAGCCTTCAATGCCAATCGTATCTTTCTCTCCGGCTATACCCAGGAAAAACGAATAAAGATCATTGATGCATTTATGTCCGCTTTCAAGGATAGATACGGTTTTTACCCTCGCTCTGTTGGAGCATGGCACATTGATGCTTTCTCACTCAAATATTTAAGAGAAAAGTATTCCGTATTGACTGCTCTGATATGTGACGAACAGTATGGTACCGACGGCTACCGACTATGGGGAGGATATCTTGGTAGTCCCTATATTCCATCCGAAAGTAATGTCCTTATACCCGCTACCAACAAAGACGATCGCATAGACATAGTTATAGTCAGATGGGCACAAAGAGACTTATTTAACTTTTACGGTGCCGGTGGTGAATCGGCCTACTCTGTGCAGGTCAATGATTATCTGGGGAAATTCCAAGACACGGCATATTTCGCTAAGCTGCTCGATGTGTATAGTCAAAAAAACTTTAATGAGTTTACTCATATAAATCTAGGACTGGAGAACGACTACTCACTAAAACTTTACAGACAGGAAATTATCAACTCTGATCTGGAGATCAAAAGCAGAATTGCAGCCAATACCTTAAAACCGGTTACCCTGGCGACTCTGGGAAATTTTGTCCTTAATTTTTATCCACAAAGAGCTCCCATTTACCATTACCAAACGCCCGACCCGACAGAAAAGAATCCCGGTCTGGCAATTTGGTACCAGAGCCCCTCATACAGACTGGGAATAACCACTGCCTCGGAAGCCGCCACCATTATTGATCTTCGTGTTTACAACCAGGAAATTTATGAGGATCATTACGTCACTCAGAACACGGGAGACAGGCTGTATCTGGAAGTACCTCCGGCTATAGACACTGTCAAATATCCACTCACGGGAGTGCCTATTTCTTTTAATTTTGAAACAGCAGATGTTGAAAACACATTCTCCAGTGTCAAATACACCGATGGTAACAAATTAATTGAATTCAATCCAACCTCGATCGTATTCACAAACCTTGATCCCTTTCCTGTTCCTGAGGGGATAAAAGTAAGTAAAGTTAATTCCACGGTCACCTGGAAAGCCTCACCGGTCACACCTTTTTCTCCACAACTAAAAAGTCTGCTCTTCCTGTTGGCAGTCTTTATTCCTCTCATCATCGTTTC
>Ga0209318_1001757_pt1 | contig 12382 bp, 20 predicted proteins | sample RifGroE1_FD_183999 | JGI IMG/M metagenome (GOLD analysis project Ga0209318, IMG submission 183999) | Groundwater microbial communities from Rifle, Colorado, USA - Groundwater E1 (SPAdes) (version 2) | ecosystem: Environmental > Aquatic > Deep subsurface > Groundwater | place: Rifle, Colorado...
ACATTTAATGATATTAGATGATTTTGTAAATAAATTTTATAATTTAATTATTGAAAATGTATGTAATGTTTTAAAAAGTTTTAAGGATAGTATATAATCAATATGATTATATACTATTTAGAAAGGAGTAAATAAATAAAAAATATGAATCTACAAGAGATACTAACTCAAAAATCTTATTGGTATCAAGATAATCAAAATTATATAATAGACACAGATTGGATAAATCAATATAAGCAACCTTCTCCATATCCTAATTTTAAATGGTGGGATGAATATAAATTTAGAACTCCTAGATTATATTTTGAGATTGTTCTAAAAGAACGTACAGAAGAACATATAAAAAATACTAAACATGAACATAATGCTTATAAATCAAAATATGCAGTTACTATTTCGGGAGCGATTTCATATATTCCATTACCAATTGAAATATGGGAATATTATACTGATCCTTGGCATGGAGTAAATAGTTTTAATGATTGTTTTTACTTTGGAAGAAAATATAAAGATTTAGAAGAAGAGTATATAGGTAAGAAATTAGGTACATCTAGTACATTAATAAAAGGATTTAATGATTTAAATGAAGCAAAAGAATTTGTTGAAATGTGGAAAATTAAAGCAATAGAAGATCATAAAAACATTATTGAAGAAGATAAGGAAATAATGGAGATTATAAAGGAGTAGCTAAACATGGAATTAATCTACATAAATATAATTGATGCAATACAATATGCAGTTGATAAAATTTCAAAACAACAATACAAAAATGATCCATGTAAACCTAAATTTATTGTTAGTCAATTAGATAAATACAATAATGAAGGTGAAATAATTCAACATGAAATTGTATTGACTATCAAACATAATTATAAACAACGTACAAGACCATTATTCCCTAGATTAGATTATGAATGTGGATATGAATCATTAAAAAATGAAATAGTATGGTTATATAATTCAACAATGTAGAAAGGATATTAAATTATGCCATTCGATTCAAAACACTACACAGAAAGAAACAAATCACTTGTAGAATTAATAAGAAAAAATTTATATAACTATGATAATGACACAAAACAGACAACAAGATTAAAATTACAAAAATGTAAATATTGCTATTATATGAGTAATAAAATATCACTTCAAGCATTCACAACATTTATTTGTAAAAATTGCAATGATGAAATTATACATCACAATTCTAATGTAGATAAATTTTGCATGGATTGTGCCAAAGAGTTAAATATTTGTTGCCATTGTGGTGCTGAAATGGATTAGTGTTATGTTAGATATTATTAAAAGAAGGAGAAATAATTATGCTAAAAATAAGATGCCTACAAATGGATTTAGATGAATTTTGGAGTAATAATGAATCAATTTATACTGAATATGATATTGGTAGTTTTAGACGTAAAGTAGTTATTAAACCAGAAGATAGAGAAAAGTTTTTAGATAAGTATGCATTAGAATTTAGATTAAGAGCAGAAAAATGTTTAGAAGAAGTATTACATTATGAAAATGATTTGTATTTAGATAAATAAAAAATAATACATAAAGGAGATAGATATTATGAATAATGATACAAAAACTTCCTATGGTATTTGCATGAATAGTAAAGTATATTGTCCAAAATGTAGAAGATTAATTGTTAATCCTGCAATTATTAGAATAGATGAAAATGGAAAACCAATTACATTCTGTTATTGTGGAAATTATATTATAATTGAAGATAATAAGTGAGAATATAAAAGGAGAAATATAATAAATTGCAAAATAATAATTCAATATGTCCATTTCGTCATCAAGATATTAATGTTAATAATCACGCATGGGATTGTGAAATGAATCCTATTAATATGAATAATAATGAATTTCAAAATAAAAATAGAATTGAATATAGCACAGTAGAAAGAATTTCACATTATCATATTTCTTGGTTAGAAAAAGGTATTGATAATTTCAAAAAACAAAATGAAAAAGTACATATGATTGATGGGAATATGACATTTCAAGAATTTTTGTTAAAATGGGTAAAAGATAATTTAGAGAAAATTATTAAATTATAAAGTATTGAATTAATTAAAAACGTAAACAAAGGAGGTGAAATATATACTAATATATAAAACATATACAATACCAGTCAATTGCAACAAATCTGATTACCAATATCTGATGCAATGTAATAAATACTCAGCAATTATTTGGAATAACTGTGTAAAAGCAGATCAAGAGTATTATAAGGAAAATAAAAAATATTTAACACAATCACAATTACAATTCATGATGAAAAAATCTGTTCCTATTATTTTAGCAAATAGTATTAATATTGTTATTATTAAATACATAACTGCAAGAAATGCTATGTGGAATTCAATAAAGATAAAACATGAAAATAGTAAAAAGGTTAAATTACCATATAAAGAAAAGAAATATTTCAATACTGGTTGGACTTATCAGAATATAAAAATTAACAAAGAAGAAAAATATTTAACTTTAGCAAAACCAGTATTGGCAGATTCAGAAGGTGTTCTAAGAAAACAAAAACCATTAAAATGCAATGTTAAATCTATACCAAATAATATAGTAGAGATTGAATTGGTTTATCGTAACAAATTATATCTTTTGATAAAAACCAAACAAGAGAATGATAACGTATTAATTCAATCCGATAATGAATCAGCCATAGATTTAGGTGAGATTCATAGTATTACAAGTATTGACAACAATGAAAATGCTATAATAATTACAGGCAGGAAGTTAAGAGAGATAAAACAATTAAGAAATAAGCATTTAGGTAAATTAAAAAGTAGACGAAGTAAATGTATAAAAGATAGTAAGCAGTATAGAAAATATAGTAGGGCAATTAAAAGATTAGTATATAAAACAAAAAATAAAATATCTAATATAATACATAAAATTACAAAACTATATCTTGATTATTGCTTAAAGAATAATATTGGCAAAGTTTATTATGGTGATTTAGATAGTTGTACTAGAAATACAAAGAAAAAGCATCATGGTGGTGGTAAAAAATTACACCAAAAATTAACCCAGTGGAATTATGGATTATTAATTAGGGAATTAAATAATAAATTAACTAAATATAGTATAAAAATGATAAAAGTCAAAGAATATTATACTTCAAAGAAATGTCCTGTTTGTGGGACACATAATAAACCAAAGGGAAGAAATTATACTTGTGAATGTGGATATGTTATGCACAGAGATGTAAATGGAGCAATTAATATTTTAAATGATAATTCTCAATTTAATATTAATAGATATAAAGAATTAAAGTATCTACAAATTGCTTAGAAATAAGTATGAGTAGTAGATGTTCAGGGACAGAACCTAGTTAATACATAGACTGGTAGCTTATCGAAGTTAGATAAGAAAGATTAAATAGAAATATTTATCGTGTTCTAAAGATGAATTTCGTTATGATTTTTATATTGACAGATTAAAAATATAATTGTATAATGATAAAGAATAGAAATTAAATATTAAAGGAGGTGAAATTTATCTATGGAAATACAAAAGATTATCGATAAATTATTTAATACTGAAATTAAAGAGCAAACATGTAAAATGTCTACAGGTGAAATTATATTATGTGCTAAAAGTATACACAAACTTGTAAAATAAATATACCACCTAATACCTAAAATTAATCATCCAACAAATTAATATAGTAAAACTATATTAAAATAAGGGTTGTGACCTACACAAGAAAGGATGATATTTATGTCAAATGTATCAAAAAAGATTAATGTAATGGTAGATTGTAAACTTGATAAGAAAGGTATAGAAAATTTTCAAAAAGAATTAAAATCTTATGACATAGGAAAGGAGTTTAACTATGCAGTTGCAATAATAAAAGTATCAATTGCTAATGGTGAAGACTCTAAAGAAAATAATATTAATGGTCTTAGTGTTAATCTTATTTTAAAAGTACAATATATAACTCCATTTGTTAATAAAGAATTAGCAGAAAAGTATCAAGATGAATTAATGTCACTTAATAAATTAGTAATGTTTATGCCAATAGGTGAAGATGGTAGAGTAGTTTTAGAAGATATTGATTTTAAAAGTATAATAAGTAAATTAAAGAATAATTAATATAAACAAGTATTAAATTTAAGGGGATAAAATTATTTAAAATTATCCCCTTAAATTTAAAATATTAAAATAATACAAAAAGGAGAATAAATATTATGAATAAAACACTATGGCAAATAATTAAAGATTCTAAAGAAGAAAATAAATACACTAAAAGTAGAAAACAATATGAAAATCTACATGATATTCTATCAAAATTACCGCAAAAAGAAGTAAGTAAATTAAGAAATGAATGGGCAGATAAATCTAATGAAATGACTAATAATGATGAATTTGAAAAACTTCATCGTGATAATGGTGGAATTATCTCTAGTGGTGATGATGGATTCTACATGGACTTTGCTAGTTGGGTAATGGCACAAGGAGAAGAATTATATAAAGACTTTATGAAAAATGGACATAGTGTGATTCTAAATTATATTAAAGAAAATAATATTCCAAAAAGCGATTATATGTTTGAATGTATGGAATATGTTTTCCATGATTTTGCAGAGGATTAGATAAGGAATGAATATTAATTTAATATGTTACAACATTATTGTTTGTAGTATGTTGGCAAATTTAACATATGCGTTAATTTGTTTTTTATTAGAGAATTATAATGATGGATATAGTACTATTATGGGTATTAGTTTTGATTTATTTTTATTAAACATGTTAGGGAATATAGATGGTGATTAGATTTTTGATTAATAGAATAAATATAGGTTTAGCAATAAGTAATTATATAGCAAACCTATATTTAAATAAAATATAAAGGAAAATAAATATGGCAAAGAAATCTGACAAAAAACGTAATATATTAACATTAAGATTAAAGGTAGAACCATATCAAGAACATATATTAGAAAAAAGACTTAATATTTGTAGAATGATATACAACTCTATGGTAAATGTTATTAAGAAACAAATTAATAAATTAAATCATGATTTAGAATATAAACAAGAGATGAAAAATCTTATTAATATCAAAGAAGAACTTGATAAAATAAATAAGGAAATAAATAAATCTTCTCTTGATAAAATAAATATAAAAGAATTAAAGTCAAAACAAACAGAAATAAAAATAGAATATAATAAAATATCAAAAAAATTAGATAATCTTCGTAAAAAATATTACTTAACTGAATATGATATGTATAAACTCATAACTCCTATTTATAAAAAATACAATTGCCATATTCAGTCTCATATAGCACAAGATATTAGTCTTCGAGTATGGAAAGCAGTAGATAAATATTTATTTAAAGAAGGAAAAACAATACATTATAAAAAATATGGTGACTATCATAGTCTTACTTCTACTGATGATGAACAAATTATATTTAAAGGTGATTATATACAATTTCATGAACATTCTAATAAAAAGAAAATAAAATTAAAAAATGATGCATCAAAAGATAAAAAACAAAAATCAATAGATAAAAAACAATTAAATGATAAATTTAAACTAAAATTAAAGATACATTATAATAAAAAACAAAATACTGAATATGAAAAACTATTTTTAGAGAATGTTAAAATAGTTCAAAATAGAATAAAAAGAAAATTTATAAAAAATAAATATGTTTATTATGTTGATATTGTATATGAAGGTACACCTATTTCAATACATAAAAAAGGAAATACATTAGGTAATGGTAATATAGGCATTGATATTGGTACTCAAACAATTGCATATACAACAGATAATGAAGTAAAACTTTTAGAATTAGCAAATAAAGTACAAGATATAGAAATAGAAAAACATAACATTCAAAGATATATGGATAGATCAAGACGTAGTATGAATCCTAATAATTTTAATGAAGATGGGACAATCAAAAAACAAGGTAGAAAGAAAGTAAAATGGGAATATTCAAAAAAATATATAAAAGCAAAAAATAAATTAAAAAATATACTTAGAAAACAAGCAGATATAAGAACATTACAACATTGGGAATTAGCAAACCACATTGTTAAACAAGGTAATATAATTAATATAGAAAAAATGAATTTTAGTGCATTGCAAAAAAGAAGTAAAAAAACAACTATAAATAAGAAAACAGGTAAATATAATAGTAAGAAAAGATTCGGTAAATCATTGGCAAACAAAGCACCAGCAAAATTTATCGAAATATTAAATTATAAAATATCTTCATTAGGAGGTATTTTAAATAAATGTGATACAAAAGAATTAAAAGCCTCACAGTACAATCATATTGAAAATAAGTTTATTAAAAAAGATTTAAATAACAGATGGAATAAATTAAATTATAAAGATCAAAATATACTAATACAAAGAGATTTGTATAGTGCATACTTATTAAAATATGTAAATGAAGATTTAAATACGTATAATAAAGAAATGTTAAATAATAATTTTGATAGATTTATAGAATTGTATAATAAAGAAATAAAAAGAATTAAAAGTACAAAATTAACCAAAGCATTAACAAATATATTATAATCAATTAATCAATTATTAAAAATATTAAGAGTTTATTTAAGAACTCATAACATCGTCAAATCTATTTAATCTTAAGATTAAATAGATTGATGTTGGAAGGTATGTTGAACAGATAAGAGTGTATTATTTTTGTAATAATAAGATATATTTTAGTAAACATACCAATTTTATAGATAGAATTTATTTATTATATTTATAAGTGTATTTTTATACATAAAAAGATGGGTTTATAATCTATCTATAAGAAATTAAAAGTTAAATTATTCTATTAATACTTTAAAAGCATATTCCGTTTATAATCTATCTATAAGAAATTAAAAGGTAGAATCTAATACTGTTTCAACAGGTGTAGATGAAGTTTATAATCTATCTATAAGAAATTAAAAGTCGTCAAAAATTACTTCTACACGTTTCCCACGTTTTGTTTATAATCTATCTATAAGAAATTAAAAGTACCAATATAGAAAGAGCAGAAAATAAATTAAATCAAGTTTATAATCTATCTATAAGAAATTAAAAGGATTCAATTTTAACTTAAGTGAAGAACACGACACTTGTTTATAATCTATCTATAAGAAATTAAAAGAAGCAGTTAAATAGTGTTGATGCTAATGGTGATACCGTTTATAATTTATCTATAAGAAATTAAAAATTAAATATTCTTACAGCAGAATTAATTCTAAATTTATTACTAATTTAAAATATAAACAAATAAAAATACATAGTTTTGAATATTAATTAAACACTTTGTCGTCGATCTATAATAGCGTATAAATCACTGAAGATCGACGACAAAATAAAATACATAAAATAAATAATTGAAAGGAGGTGGAATTATTATGTCAGATATAGATAAATTTATGGAAATTATAAAATCTTTAGAAGAAAGAATTAAAACATTAGAAGATATTTGCGAAAAAGAAATACAATTACATAATAAATATGCTAGTAGCTTTGAAGAATTAGTTAAAAATATTTATATAAAATAATACATGTAATATTTATTGTTGATAAAAAATAAGTGGGGTGAAAATCCCCACAAAATTTTATTAAAAAGGAGAAATTAATATGAAATTAATTGATTATGTTATACAAATTACAAAAGATATAAAAAAACTTATTAATTCTAATAATTTTAATAATAAATTTGATATGTCAGTAGAAGAATTTATAGTAAAATGCTATTGTCCAGCATATTTTAAATGCTTACAAAATACTTCATATGAGAAACCATATAAAGTAATAAAATACGATGATAATGATTGTAAATATATTTATCCTGATAATTTAGGTAAATGTAAAGAATGCTGGAATAGAGAAATATAATATTAATAATAAAAGGAGTAACAATAAATCTATGTCAAATTCAAACATATGTAAACATCTATCAACTAATGAAAGTGAAAGAGGTATGGATAACGGGATTGTAGATTGGTTTTGCTTTTATCAAGAAAATTACATAGATCCGTCGGAATGTATTAATTGTAATAATAAAAATAGAAAACAAAAAGAAATAGTCTATCTAGCAAATCCATATGGTTTCTCTAAACAACAAAATGAAAAATTATTACCTGAGATTATATCTAAAATTGAATCATTAGGATATGAAGTATGGGAACCGTTTAAACGTAATAGCCAAATAGATTTTGCAAATAAAAATTGGGCATATGATGTTGGTCAAGCAGATAAATCAGATGTTGAAAATTGTGATATTATATTTGCTATTGTAAACGGTATTCCAGACGAAGGTGTTATGATAGAATTAGGTATTGCGATTGCTTTAAATAAAAAGATTTATTTGTTTAGAGATGATTTTAGAAGATGTACTGATTCAGGTGAATATCCGTTGAATCTGATGTTGTTTTGTGGATTACCGAAGGATAATTGGAGAGATTATTATTTTGAGAGTGTTGATGAGATTTTGTTTTAGATTGTAAGATGTAGGATGTAAGTTAAGTAGTATAAAAATATAAATATAATAAAAATATAAAAGGAGAAGTAAATTATGAAAATTGAAAACGTACAAATTTATGGTTTAAATGAATCAATTATTGCTTCTGGTTATCCTATGATTACAAAAACTAAAATGCATGAACCTATTGAAAGTGATATTAAAAGAATGACTAAATTAAGCAATACTCCTACTGGTTCAGCACATGATCAAGCACTTACAGGTATTATTGTTCAATTTGATTTAACCTTTTCAAATAAAGCATGGGTAGAATTACAAAGATACCACTTTATTGATTTTGTTTCATCACAATCAACTATGCACAGAATATCTAAGTTTGATTTAACTTATCAATATAATAAGTATGTAGATGAAAGAATAATTTATATTATGGATGAATTAAAAAACAAATATAATAGAACACAAGATAAAGAAGATTATTTAAAATTATTATATTCTAATCCTGCTGGATTTCAATTAACTGCTAGAATGACAACTAATTATAGACAATTAAAAACTATTTATAATCAACGAAAAAATCATAAATTACCAGAATGGAGAGAATTTTGTGAATGGATAGAAACTTTACCTATGTTTAAGGAGTTTTGTTTAAAGAAAGGAACAAAAGAAGGGAGTAAATAATATATGCAAAATATTATCTTATTTGGTCAAATGGGATCAGGAAAGTCAGAAGTAGCAAAATATTTAGAAGAAAGATATAATTACACAATATTATCATTAGGTTCAAAAATACATAGTGAATGTAGATTACATGGAAATGAAACTAGAGAAGAAATGCAAAATTATGGTCAAATGATGAGAAAAATATTTGGTGAAAATGTATGGTGTGATTACTTATATCTTAGAAGTAAAAATTATAAGAAAATTGTAATTGATGATGCAAGACAAACAAACGAGTTTGATTATTTTACAAATAATTTCTTTTTGCCAGTTGCAGTTATTGCAGATGAACAAATTAGAATAGAAAGATTAAAGAAAAGAGTTAACTATAAAATTAATCCTGATGCTAGCAAACATGAAACTGAGGTACAAGCAAGAATATGTATTGAAAAATGTTGGATTAAAATTTATAACAATTATTCAATGACAGAAAATTTAGCAAAAGAAATTGAAGAAAAATTAAAAGGAGTAATTTAATATGTATATCTATGAAATTGGTGCTTTGACTTATTATCATCGTACAAATCAAATTGAAAAAGGATTAAAATGGAGAAGTAATTTAGATATTTGGGCAAAGAATGTAAATGTAAAAACATATAATCCTGGATTAACTTTTATGAAGGAGTTTAATCATACATATTCTCCTAGAACGTGTGTAGATCAAAATGATTATTATATGGTTAAATGTGATATTGCTGTAGCAAATTTAGATGATATTGATAATAGTCCTGGAAGTATTTATGAATTAGTTAGATTTAAAGAATTAAGAAAACCTGTAATTGCTTTTGGGGATAAACATTGGAGTCCACATATTAATAGTTGTATTACTCATCAATGTGATAGTTTAGATGAGGCAATTGAATTATTGTGTAATATGTTTGACCAAGGGAATTTTATAGTTGTGTGAGTATGTTGAAAATTACATTAATTTACCAAGCAATAATTAATTGATTATACATATGATTTATCGAGGTGATATTTTATGATTGTAATAGAAGAAAACGAACCATCTGATGAAGCAATTAAAAATATGGTTTCTTATCTATTTGAATTGATTGATAAATATAATATATACGATGAAGTAAAAAAGACATCTTAATTGATGTCTTTAATTTTTTACTTTAGTAGACTTGTCATTGGTGTCATGTTTACTAAAGTAAAAACTATTTCCATGAAATTTTTATTGTTTCTTCATTATCACCAATTCTAGTCCAAATAATTTTTTCAATTCCCATTTTATATAATTTATTTCTTTCTTCAGGTTTAGTTTTTATTTGCAAATTATTAATCATATAATCCAATACTTTAATTTTATCTTCCTTAAACTTAATTTCATTATTCTTTAATTTGCTATTCTCTAATTCAATTATTTCAGTATTAACTTTATTAATTTCATTATCCCATTTAGACTTTCTTTCTAACCATTGCTCTCTAGTATAATCACCTAAATCATATGCATCATCTATTTTGCTTAATGCAGATTTAAATTTATCTATTTGTTTTAGTTTTTGTTTAATCATTAACTCTGTTTTAGTATTATCTTTACTTGAACCATCTTTAATTTCTTTAATTAATCTATCACGTTTATTAATAATTGCTTTTAATACATATTTAGATATTTCATCAACATTACCAGAACGATTTTTGCATTTATTGCCAAATGCGTCAATATACCAACAAGGCTTCATATAAATTTTACTTGTATCTTTTTTCTTTAAATATGTCATGCTATATCCACACAGACTACATTTTATAATCCCGGAAAAATCGAATACACCTTGTTTTGCTCTAGAAGGCGTTTTATTTCTTTGCTTAAATAATTCTAAAATCCTATTATGTTCTTCTATAGTTTTAACTGGTAAATGACAATTCTCAACAACAATCCATCTGTCTCTAGGATATTTAATAATCTTTTCACCTTTACGAGTATTACCTTTAGTTTTATTACTTATTATCTTACCTAAATGAGTTTCACTTAAAAGCAATCTTTGTACAACAACACCATACCATTTAGTACCACGTTCGTAAGGAGTAGGAATACCTAATTTATTTAATTCAATAGCAATATTTTCAACTGTTAATAATTTATCTAAGAATAAAGATTTAATTAAATTATAAGTAGATAATTTTTCTTGATCTATGATTAAACCTTTTTTATTGGAATCGTAAATATATGGAAGTGAAGGAGTACCGTTAGTCCAATTCCCCATTTTACTTCCAATTTTCTTACCACGCATTAAGCGTTTTTTTATCATACGATATTCTTGACGTGCTAAAAACGTCAAAAACTCAACAAATGTCTCATCATCTTCGTTTTCAAGATTATATACTTTATTAGGAGTAATAATTAATGTACCAGAATTTTTAAATATACGTTTGATTTTACCTGAATCTTCTTCGTTTCCACGACCCAACCTGTCAAAATCTACAACTAATACTGCATCATATAAATCATTTTCAATATCTTCTAATAATTTTATCATTTCAGGTCTACCATCAATACTATCACCAGAAGCAACTTCTTTATAAATTACATATCTTAAGTTATGTTTTTTAGCAAATTCAACTAAAATATCATTATGCTTCTCTAAAGTTTCGTCTGTTTCTTCCTGCCCTTTCGCTCTTGATTTTCTTAGATATATTGCAATATCCTTTATAACTTCTGATAATTTTTCCATAATGTTACCGCCTTTAAGATGATGTTATGGAATAGTATTCTACATAGAGTGTAGATTATCCTTTTTAGAACCAAAAAATTTTTAAAAATTAATATTTATTTTTTATTAAAATGTATACTTTTTATGGAAGAATGATATAATGAATAGTAAGATGATAAAAATCATTAAATTAACGAAAATAGAGGTGTTTACAAATGAGTGTTGCTGAGAAGGAGATTGGGAATATGGATGGGGTTAGTGGGGTGGATACAAATACAAATAAAGAAATACCAAAAAGAAATAAAATAGGTATATTTGTTGGTGAAAAAGATATTCGTCAAGATTGGAAGGTTAATAATGTAATTCCCACAATTCGCAATGATCAAATATTCTCTTACAATTTTAATTTACCAATATCTACCATTTGTAATTTCATGGATTTAAATATATTGCAATACATGCCTGAGATACAACGTGGCAAAAAGACATTGAGAGGTGTTGATAGTCCACTGATCAATGTTG
>Ga0209318_1001762_pt1 | contig 12337 bp, 29 predicted proteins | sample RifGroE1_FD_183999 | JGI IMG/M metagenome (GOLD analysis project Ga0209318, IMG submission 183999) | Groundwater microbial communities from Rifle, Colorado, USA - Groundwater E1 (SPAdes) (version 2) | ecosystem: Environmental > Aquatic > Deep subsurface > Groundwater | place: Rifle, Colorado...
ATTAATTATTATGAACAATAAAAAGGTAGTAATAGTGTTTGAAATTAATGGATGTGATTGTGTAGATTATGATTATGTTAGATATTTTAATAGCGTCAAAGAAGCAGATGAATGGATTAAAAGTTGTGAAAATATTAATGTCATTTGTAGAACAGAATATGAATATTAAAGGAGGATAAAAATGATTATAAATACAATCAAAGATTTAAATGGATGTGTAAGAGATAATTATCCTTGTAAATATTTATCAGGATATTTAAATTCAGAACCCTTAATGGTAATGTGTAATTTTAGAGGAAATGAATGTGGAAGAGGATATTGTTGTTTTTATCGTTCAAATAATAAAACTGTAGATGAAATTATTAAAGATGAGAAGGGAGAAAATAAATATGTTTAGTGAAAAAGCTATTCAAATCATAGTTGAAAAGGCAAAAAAGTATGATGAATTATTAATTATGTCTAATAAAAATAAGGAAATTTCATGTTCATTTTGTGGTAAAAGTCAATCTTGTGTCAAACAAATGATAGCAGGACAGGGTGTTAATATTTGTAATGAATGTGTTGATGTATGTAATGAAATTATTGAGGAAAGTAAAGAAAAAATTAAACCTGAGTAAATCATTAGCAAATTTTGTTTTGATCTTAAAAAATGGAGGTAAATTTATGATAGGAAAAGAACTTTTAAATAATATAACTAATTTTGATGATGCAGAATATATTCATATAAAATTTGGTTTAAGTCCAGAATATTATTTAAACATTGATGTGTTGATTCATAATGCAAATAAATTAATAAATTTAAATAATGAAGTATATTATAAATTAAATAGGAGGAAAATAACTAATGGGACATATGACAACATTAACATTTCTTAATGATGGGTTTGACCAAATTGAGGAATATCCAGAACAGTTTATTGAGGCAATTAAATTAGGTATGTACGGAATTGATAAACATAATAGAAATACTAGTAGAAAATTTATTATTACTCATAGTATTGGGTATCATGGAAATTTAGTAGAAGTTGCTAAATCTCATCATGCAGATGATTATAGATTATACTTGGTTGGTAAAATACAATGAACACATTTGGATATGCAAATGAGATTGATAATATTAAATATAGAAAAGAATTAGTAGAAATGGCAAAATGGATTATTAAAGATGAAGAAAAGAGAATTAAGGAATTAGAGGAAAAGTTAGAAGGAAAAATAACAATGAATTTTATTACACGTATCACATATTATGGAGATAATGTGTTTTTTAAACAATATTATTTTCAATGTAAAAATAATTCTCCAACAAAAGAACAAGTTATTAATGCTATTGAAGAACTACATAATGAGTATGAGCAATATCCTGAATATTATGGAGAAGAATATGAAGCATTAGAAATAATTAAACTTGTTCCAGATGAAGATTGGCAATTTGTTAGTCCTGATAGTTTAGTGAGTATAAATACTTTTATTGAGCATCCTAAGTTTAGTAAACAATCATTTAGTTGGAATATAATTAATTTAATTGATGTAGAATCTTGAATTTAGAAAAGGAGTTGAAATAAATATGATTGTATTTCATGTATGTAGTTATAAAAAATTAGATAAATATAAGAAAACTGGTTATATAATTCCTCCTGTTCGAGCATGGGAGAATGTAGAGCAAGCATTAAGAATGAGTATAAGTACAGGTAGACAGGTGATATTGAGATTGAAATTTCCTGATAATGCAGATAAATTAGATGGTCATTATGGAGAAGCGAGAGTTTTGAATTATAGGTATGATGTTAGTAATTTGTAGAGGAGGAGATTGTTATTAAGGATAAATATGATAAAATAGTAGAAATACTTGATACTCTAAATAGAAAAGAAGCACTTCAAATATTAGGTGAAATATTAGATAAAGAATATGATCTTCGTACAGCAAGTAAAATAGTAGAAAATGATTGTGAATCTAGTTTAAATAAAATAACATTTGAAGATATGTTTTTTTATGAAGGTAATGAAGAAAGTGGATTTATTAAACTAAAAGATATTCTTGAAGCAGTAGAAGAGATAGTTAACTGTGATGATTATTTAAGTAGAAATATTAATTTTACTTCTTTTGTAAGACCAGAAACGGAAAATGAAAGTGAAGAAAATGGTCATAGTAGTGGTGTTAAGTGGTGGTGTAAAGATGATAAAGTGAGTATTGACGAATTATATGTTGGATTTGAGAGTTAGAGATATATTTTTGTATATGTAAATGTAAAGATTGTGGGAAAATTATTGAATAAATTCTAAAATTTATAGTTGACAGAATATAAAAATAATTATATAATATTAAGGGGTGTATTATGAAAACTAATATTATGAAAATTGCTTATATGCATACTGATAAATCTCCTGATTGGTATATTTGGAATGCATTTTGTGATGAGTGTGGTAAACAATTCAGGGATCATAAAATACATAGTAGTACAAAACCAGATGAAAGTGAGAAGGATTATTGTTTAGATTGTATGAGGGAAATGATTGATAATAAATTTAATAAGAAAAAGGATAATTTATAATGAAGCAGAAAACTAAATATAGAATAGGTTTTATATTATTATCTATTGGTGGAGTATTACCTTTTGTCGTTTTAATGCTTGCAATTCCAATAATAAAACTTATTCCTGGATTAATATTAATGGGAATAACTCAAGTATTATTATTTATTGGAATTAAATTAATGGAAGGTAAATTTGTAAAATAAAAAGGAGAAAATACATATGAAAAAATATTGATAAAATAAGATTATATTTACAAAAAGAATTAGAGGATAATATTAAACATATATTAGAAAATGAATGTCCATTTCATTATAATTTAAAAGGTTTTGAAGACGATAATAATGAAAGATGCTATGAAAATAATAATGATAAAGAAAGTTGTAAAAAATGTTGGGAATTAGAAATTATAGAATAAAAGTTAAATTATAAACACCTTAATCTATAAGGGTTTATAGAAAAAAATATTATTACTAAACAAATCATTGATTATGTTTTAAAAGGAGGATAAAATAAAATGAGTAAGAAAAATAAAACTTATTTAGTACGTGTTAAAGAAATAAATGATGATATAATATTAAAATTATTAGACTATGGTACAGTAGAAATTGTTACTGAGATTATACCTTACAGTTACTACTTTTGAAGAAAATAAAGATAAGATTAGAAAACTTTACAATGTAATAAATATAGAAGAAAACAGTTTTGGTATTTGGTAGTTTTAATATTTGATTTAAGGAGAATAATTAATGAAAACAGAAGAATTAACTTTATTTCAAATGCTTCAAGCAATAGCAAAGTATGAAACTTGTTTATATAGTTGTTCTATTGAAGGTAATGAGTTTGCAAACAAGCATATTGACAAGATTAAAAATATGGAGTTAGTAGAAAAATATAAATATTTAAAAGAAGTTTTTGATATATTGGAAGAATAATATAATTAGGAGGGAATACATATAGAAATTGGTAATATGATTTTTGGACATTCAAGAGGTAATTATCCTATTGATAGAGATGCTTGGAGTAATGTATTTTTTGACGAATTTATATATGAAATAAATGCAGATGGTTATGGATTTGTGAATGGTGAAAGAGGATACGAAAATGATATATTTAAAATAATGCCTTATGATTGGGATAGTGAATGTACATGTGGGTTAGAAGATTTAATTGATAATTGGTGGGAAGGTAAAGAACATAAAGATAATTGCTATCAAAAATTAGTTGACAAAGGATTGATTGAAAAAGGATGGATAATAGGTGAATTTGGTGATTTAGACAGACCTAAAAATATAAGCTATGAAAAAGCAAACAAGATAGAAAGAAATATTAGAAAGAAATATTGCAAAGAATTTAATCTTCCTTTTCCAAATAGTTGTGCTGTTCATTGTACTTGTGGATTAGATGAAAGTTATGAAGAATGGATTAAAGATAAAGAACATAAAAGTGATTGTAGATTAATTCAACCTAATTTCTTGTATAAACCTACTGGATTTAGTATTATGTGGTACAAATATGCTCTTAGAGATAGTTATATGAATCAAAATATTAGTTTAGATGAGTTTAGATTGATATTGAGGGATTGTGTTAGAAGTTATAATGAGAATAAAAGTAAAGGAGGAAAATAAATTGATTATAAAAGAATTAGATGAACAACAATGTATTATTGAATTTGGTTATAGAAATATTTTGTTAAATGAATTAATTGAAAATAATATTATGTATATGTATGATAAAATTAATAAATGCTATGATTGTGGATGTTGTTGGATGAATGAAGAAGAAATTGATTGGTATATAGAAAATACAAGAAATTTTAAATCATCATAAATGTTTAGTTTAATGATGATATTAGGGAGGAGAGAATTATAATGGAAAATGAAAATGAAATTGTACAATATTTTATAGTTAATTCAGAGATTAAGATTTCTGCACCTAAGTTATCTGCACAGATAGGGCATGTAGCAACTATTATTACACATGAAATAATTAATAATTATTATACTATTGATAAACATGAAGTTATGGAAAAATACATAGAATGGAAACAATGGTATAATAATGGTAAAAATCAAAAGAAAATTATACTTAGAGGTAAAGAAAAGCAATTGTTAAAATTGATTGAGCAAGGGTTTTATTATATTAGAGATAATGGGAATAATGAATTACCTAGCGGAACACTTACGGCAGTAGGATTACCACCTATGAAAAGAAATGAAGCACAGAAATATATTAAAAAATTGCAATTATATAAAGGAGAGAATAATTATGTTTCATAAATTAGAATTAGAAAAAATAAATAATTATTTATCATTATTAGCATGTGAAGTGAAAGATAATGGATTAACTAAAGAACAAAAAAGAGAAGTATTAAATTTAGCATGTAAATGTCTTGATATTATTGATGCAATTAATATAGAGAATGGAATAATAACACTAACACCATTTATGTATAAACCACCATATAGAAATACAGAACCATATTTAGTTTATTCTGTTAATTGTAGTAATCCAGATAAATATTCTGGTTTTCTTCAAGGATACTGGAAATGTACTCATTGTGGTGAAGGTAATCAATTTCGATTTTATGAAGATTGTTTTGCTCCAGAATATTATACAAAATGTCCCAAGTGTGGTAAAAATTTTATTGCTATTGATGATTCAGTATATGAAGAAGAGGAGAATTAATATGACATTAGTTACAAGTCCTGAATTAGATTACTTTAGTAATTATTTTAATGAAATATGTGATAAATATAATAATCAATGGATTGCAATTAAAGGTGATAAAATAGTTGGTCATGGTGATACGTTGGATGAAGCTCATGAAATGGCAAAGAATAATGGATATGAAAGATTTGTGACTACAAGAGCAAATAGAGATGGATGGGATTGTAATTATGTGAGTTTATTTTAAAATAATGAAAGGTGTATGACTATGATATTTAATATAATATTTAAAATACTATACACAATATTAGGATTATGGGTAATAACTTTATATGCAGGATTAACAGCAATATTAACACCTAATTTTATGTTGTTTAAACTATCATATGAATATATTAAATTATTGGCATTTTGGTTGGCAACTATAGTAGCAGGATATTTTGCTTTAACACAGATGAAAAAAGTAATTATTGAGATGTGGAAATGTGATAAATTAAATTGATATCAAAGGCAGAGTTGGTAATGATCTGGAAGTTAATAAACCCTTATAAATCAACACTTTGTGAAACTGGAATTATTAAAGAAAGGATAATAAAATATGAAAACAGCAATTTATGCAGGTAGTTTTGATCCTTTTACTAATGGTCATTTAGATATTCTTAAACAAGCTAATGAATTATTTGATTTAATATTTATTATATTTGCTAACAATCCTATAAAGAAAAGAAATTATAATATTGATAAAATGATGCAAGCGGTAAATATAACTCTATTAAATATCAATATGAAAGGCTATAGTATATATTCATCAAGTAAATTAATTAGCGATTTAGCAAAAATTGAAAATGTTACATATTTAATTAGAGGATTAAGGAATCCTAATGATTATATTTATGAGGAAAATATTGCAAAAATAAATAAGGAACTTAATCCTAATTTAAATACTATTTACTTCAGAACAGATAATGAAATAATCTCATCTACAATGGTAAAAGAATTATTTGTTTATGGCAAGGATATATCTAAATATGTTAATCCTTATGTTTTGGAGGTAATGAAATATGGTAAATGTTGATTTCTTAGTTATTGCTTATTTTGTAGGAATGTTTGTAGACTGGGTGTTTCAATGGAATTGGCAAGCAATAAATAAGTCAAAATGGAGTAAGGGTGATAATAAATTATTAAGTTTTTGTGCTGTTACAAGTCATTCATTTATTTATGCTATGTTTACAACAGTTGTAACTTTATATTTAATTAGAGATTGGTCAAATTTTTGGTTGGTATTTTGGACGTTATTAATATCTCATGCAATTATTGATACAAGAATATTGGTTAAATATATTATGAGATTTAAAGGTATGACATGGGAACAAATATATGATTATCAGAATTATGGTTTTATGCATATAGGGATAGACCATAGGTTACATGAGATTGTGTTGTTGGTGCTTGCTATGTTTGTTTAAAATAATAATTATTAAAAGGAGGAAAATATGAATAATAAATTAATAGAAGAAATCAAGGACTATCTTAATAATGTAAATATCTCATGGAATAAAAGTGAAGTTATTAATGACAATATTATTAAAGGTATTGAGGAATTAAAAGGTAAATCTCTAGATGAACTTGCGGTAACTGAATTAGATGAAAATGGTAAAGAAAAATTTTTAATGGATTTAGAATGGTATACGACAAAGATATTTAATAATACAATTAAATTAGTTTGCAATGTTTTTGATTCATATAAGGAAAATTGATTAAAAAGTTCAATTGGTTTTAAATTTAAATAAAAGGAGGTAATTTTATATGATATGTAAACATAAATTTGAAACAATATTTGAATCTAATGAATATAAAGGAGTAAAAGGATTCTTCAAAGATCAAAGGTGTTTATTATGTGGTAAAGAAAGACATACTGCAACAGATGAATATACTAAGCAAACTTGGTTTGAAAATGGATTGTGGTGGAGTATAAATAAACCATATTATTTCTATTATGAATCTGAATTGGTATATGATGATGTAATAGGGAATTAATATAAATAATAAAAAAGGAAGGAAACAAAAATGGATAATATTAAAGAATATTCAATATTAAAAAACTTAACAGAATTAAATGGTAAAAGAAATGCTATTATCGAAACTAAAGATGGTGAACAATTTGCTTGTGATATAGTAATTAATGGTATTAGAAATTTCAGTAACAATAATAATAAAAAAGAAAATCCAATAAATATTGAGAGGATTACTTTTCTTATAAATGGGAAAGACTATGAATTTGTTGCTTGTCAAGATTAACAAAGGAGAGAAATAATATGACAAATAAATCAATTTTTATATGTCCTAAATGTGGCAAAAAATTTGTTAGAGATTTGCATTATAATACAATAATTGGTATGCAAAATCTTATAAGTATTGCTTCTGGTGGAGATAGAATTGCAGATATGTGTATGTGTTGTAATTATGTTGTTGTAAAAGAAGATGGTAAAGAAGGAGAAAAATAAAAAATGAATCCATTTAGACTATGTTTAATTATGATAGGATGTTATATTATGGGTATTTGTACTGGTATAGGAATAATGAAATAATATAAGAGGTGATAATCATGTGCAATTGTAGTAATGTAGAAATAGGAAGTTATAATAATCAAACTTGTGTAGATATACCGTCACATATGGAGGAATATAAAATTTATAGATTAAGCAATGGTTTAAAGCCAGTAATATGTATTGATAATTGCATACTTAAAGAAATACAATATTTATGGAATTTAGGTATAAAAACTACAGGATGTTGTTGTGGACATAATATTTTAGATGGGTTTATAGGTGTTGTTGATGAAGATATAGATAAAATGAAGCAATTAGGATATGAAGTTAGGGTTAATAAAATAAGACATAATGATGAAGATTCATTTTATCCAAGAAGTGTCAATAAAGTAAAGAAGAATTGTAATATAATACCTCTTTATGGTTATGAAGTATTTAAATATTCTTGGGGAAGTGCAGTTAGAGAAATTCGTACAAAGAAATGGGTTAATGCTTTTATATCACCAGATGCACAAGAAATAAAATTAGATAGTATAAATGTTGAGATGCATGAGAATGGGATTGAATTTAAGTAACATTTTCATGATGCTGGAAATTGATATGTGTTATTTAAATTAATTTTATAGAATAGGACTTTTGTGATGATTTTAGAAAGGAGAAATTATATGGATAAAAATTTTTATATAGCATTATTTTTTGGAGGATGTATTGGATTAATATTTTTTATAATAAAGATATATTTATTATTAAAGGAGAATAACCATGACAAATAAATTACTTTTAGAATTTGCGTTTGTAATATTTTTATTGCAAGTGTCTTCATTTAAAAGTTATCTTACACCATTGCATATTGTACAGAAAAAATATGATGAAGGTATAGAAGCATGTGAAAAATATTTTAGTAAACAATTAGTAAGTAAAATAAGTATAGTATATTTAATATTGATTTATTCTATATACGGTATATTCTATCTGATTAGTTATAATACATATAGAGAGCATGGGTTAATGGTATTCCCTATAATAATGATTGTTTTAAATGTGTATAATTTTGTTAGAGGAATGTTCATGTTAAAAAGTAGAAAGTTAAGTAGGAATATTGTTGATAGGATTGCACATCCGTTGACGAGTGTGTATTTAGGGTATATTGTTTATTTGTTGTTGAGATAAAGGAGTTGAATACATATGATAACATTTGATTCATTTTACAATAATAAAGCAATAGAATTAGTGAAGTGGTATTGTAAAGAAAATAATAGAATAAAAGCTATAAAAATATTTAAAGCAGCTTGTAATATGGAATATAATTATCGTATGAGTAAATGGGGTGAAGTAGAATTAGGGAATGGAGTACAATATATAAAAGCAAAAAGTGTGAATATGATTAGAGCAATGATGAGTGATTATGTTCCATCAAAGAAAATAGAAAAAGAGAATAAATTATGTTTAGTAAAAGAAAAGATGTTATTGTTATGGACAAACATTTAACACGTTTAGAGACATTGCCAGAAGATATTAGACTTAAAAATAATAAAGGAGATAAGAATATGAGATTATTTTTTACAGCAGATAATCATTTTTACCATTTTAATATGATTCGTTTCGAGTCACGCCCGTTCAAAAATGTAGATGATATGACTACTCAAATGATTGATAAATGGAATAAAAAAGTTTCTAAAGATGATTCAGTATACATACTTGGGGATTTTGCTTTTGGCAATGCTAATGATATTTCTAAACTATTAGATAAACTTAATGGTAATAAATTTATGATTAGAGGTAATCATGATCATGCTTTAAAAGATAAAGAATTACAAAAGAAATTTGGATGGATTAAAGATTATTATATGTTAAAACACAATGGATTGAAGATTGTATTATTTCATTATCCTATTAGTGTATGGGATTGTAAACATCATGGGAGTATTCATTTATATGGGCATGTACATAGTAATAAGGGAGATCATCATCCATTAGATAAAACACAGAATAATTCTTATAATGTAGGCGTAGATGTTAATTGTTTTGAACCTGTGAGTTTGGAGGAGATATTAGAGAAGATTGATTATCAGAGATAATTGTAAAAATTAATTGTAAAAATTAACAAAATATTAATATATTAATGGTTGCATAGGACAAACATTGGGCATAATATATATTATAGAAGTGAAAAATAAATATAATATATATTAAGGAGTGATTTTAATGATAGTTAAAAGTCAAACTGCTAATGCTGTTAATGCTACTAATGCTCAATGTTTTAGGAAAGAGGAAGAGGTTGATTGGAGATCGTGGTGTCCTGAGAGGGGTAGTGTAATATTAGTTAATTTTGGTGACGATAAAACAAAAATTGATTCTGAAATTAAGAATATTAGACCTGCAATTGTGTTGTCTAATAATATGGGGAATAGGTATTCAAGTATTTTAAGTGTTGTGCCTCTTACAAGTTCAAGTACGAAAGCCAATATTCCAGTTCATGTTCACGTAGGAATTGAAGATGGGATGCGACATCCATCGCAGGCTTGTTTAGAACAAACAATTTGTATATCCAAGAGGCGGTGTCTGATCAACGGTAAGTTTATGATTATATGTAAATTAAATAGTAAAAAAATGGAAGAGATTGATAGAGGATTAATGATTCAAATGGGGTTGGTGTGATTAGAATTAATTGGTATGATTAAAATAAAAATATAATATATAGTTAATACATATTATTTTAGGGAGTGATGTTTATGATTGTGTAGAAATAAAATAATTAAGATTGAAAGTAAAATGAAAATATAAAAAGGAGAAGATATATTATTGGAAGAATTTAAAGATTTAACTGGTATGACATTTAATCATCTTACAGTAATTTCATATGTAGGTAAAAAATATAAAAATAATACTAGAATTTGGTTATGTGAATGCGATTGTGAGAATAAAACTAGGAAAGAAATTTCTGAATATAGACTAATAAAAGGAGAAACAAAAAGTTGTGGATGTATTAGAATAAAATCTACAGAAGAATATAAATTGGAGTTAGAAGAGGTAAATAAAAAAAATGGTACAAATATAAGATTAAAAGAAGGTGTTAAATATGCAGGGGCAAGTACAAAAATAATGCATATATGTACTTGTGGAAAGGAATGGAATACTATACCAAGCACTATTTTAAATGGAGCAGCAAAAAGTTGTGGTTTATGCCATAGTCGTACATTTGAACAATGGTGTATAGAAAACAATCATCAAGATATAGTTAATAGATGGGATTATAAATTAAATAATAATATTAAACCAAGTGAAATTTGTTATTCTACTAGTAAAGAATATTATTTTAAATGTCCAAGAGGATTACATAAGAGTGAATTAAAGAAAATTAGTACTTTTACAAGTGGTCAAGAAGGAAGTATAAAATGCAATCAATGTAACTCTTTTGCTCAATGGGGTATAGATAATATTTGTGAAGATTTTCTTGAAAAGTATTGGGATTGGGATAAAAATAACGAATTAGGAAATAATCCTTGGGAAATTAGTTATGGTAATTCAAAAAGTGTATGGGTAAAATGTCAATTAAAAGATTATCATGGTAGTTCATTTATAAAATGCGATAGTTTTACAAATAGTGGTAATAGATGTAAATATTGCAGAGGAGGTAAAACTGTTCATCCAAAAGATTCTTTTGCACAGTATTTAATAGATTTACATGGTGAAAATGCCTTAGATTTATATTGGGATTATGAAAAGAATACAATTGATCCTTGGAAAATTGCGAAAGGGAATGGTAAAAAGAAAATATATATTAAATGTCAAGAGAAAGATTATCATGAAAGTTATCCTGTAAGATGTTATGATTTTACAAAAGGTTCTAGATGTGGTTATTGTTATGGTAATTTAACACATCCATTAGATAGTTTAGGTAAATTACTAGAAAATAAAGGATTGTTACATTTATGGAGTAGTAAAAATAAAAAGTCACCTTATGAGTATAAACCTTATAGTGGAGAAAAAGTTTATTTTAAATGCCAAAATAATAAACATGATGATTTTAAAATTTATATATCAAATTATGTTTCTCAAAATTTTAGATGCCCAGATTGTTCTAATGAACAAAGAGAATCTATTATGGCTACTACACTTAAACAAGTATTAAAACATGAATATTCAAATACAGAATGGGAACATGATGTTGGTTTTAGAGGATTAAATGGAGGAATTAGTAGATATGATATTTTTGTTCCAATTTTAAATAATTTATTAATTGAATGTCAAAGTGAGTATCATGATGATCCTGAAAGACAAGAATTAGATAAACTTAAAAAACAATATGCAATAGATAATGGTTATAATTATATAGCAATAGATAGTAGAGATTATACACCTTTAAAAGCAATACAATTATTTTTTCCTGAAATTAAAGAAATACCTGAATATGTGAATTTATTAAGAGATACAGATTATTATTGGGATTTAGAAAAAGCACAAAAATTATTAAATGATGGTTATACATATAAAGAAGTAGCAAATATAGTTAAAGTAAAATATGATACTTTAACAGCTTGTATACGTAAAAACATATTAAAAAAACCTAAAGATTATAAAATAATAAAA
>Ga0209318_1001763_pt1 | contig 12329 bp, 11 predicted proteins | sample RifGroE1_FD_183999 | JGI IMG/M metagenome (GOLD analysis project Ga0209318, IMG submission 183999) | Groundwater microbial communities from Rifle, Colorado, USA - Groundwater E1 (SPAdes) (version 2) | ecosystem: Environmental > Aquatic > Deep subsurface > Groundwater | place: Rifle, Colorado...
GTCATCGGTAAGACTGGAACTGTTCAACACGCCGTTGGTGGATATACAGCAGCAAACACACCTGCCGTGTTTCACAGGAGAGAAGTCTACATGCCTGGAAGGTCTGGATACACGCTTGCAGCCAACGACCTCAAACAAATTATGACCGAAATGGGATTTGGCGGAGGTGGCGGAGGTGGCGGAGTTTACGTTGACTTTAGAGGCTCGAGTATCGGAAGTCGAGAAGATATTGAAATTCTCGCCTATAAGGTTGCCGAACAGATCAGTCGTAGGAGACGATAATGGCGACGCACGAAGTAAAACTAACTTATGGTGGAAGCGTATTTGACTTCACGTCTGGAAGTAATACGTTGATGAGCTATGTTCCACAATCTCCAGACATGACGACAATTGACTCGAACTCGATTCTCGACGATGGTGGCGAGCGCCCAATGACGACTCGCCGCAACGTTACGGAGTCTCTTGTTTTTAGAGCGAGCGCAAGTTCACAAGACGAACTTCAGTCGTCCAAGCAACGACTTCAGTCTTTCTTAATGAAGGCGGAACGCCACCAGAAAACTGGAGCTGGATCGCCAGTATACATTACGGTCAAACCATATGGAACTACCGCGAGCGCATATCGCTCAGAAATTCTTAGTGGCAAAGTAGATGTAAGTGAAATGTCTCTTGGGTGGCAATGGAACAGAAGCAATATAGAATTTGTAACCGCATTTACTAGGCGCTACTATTGGGAAGGTGAAGAAACTACCGCAAAAATAAACAATCCTGCGGCAGCAGCGGCGTCTCGAATTGCTGTCTACAACGAAAATGTTCCATCACTATCTCGCTACAATTATTTCGATGTTGCAGCCAGTACCGTAACTGGAGAAATTCAAACTCCTGCGAAAATCATTATTCGCAACGATGCTGCATCGTCTCTGGAAACGCGCTATTTTCAGTTCTGGCACAATGTAACAAGCGATCCGGCGAATTTCAACCACTTCTATCAGGGAGAAGCTGGTTCAACAACATCTGGAAGCATTGCGTCAAACGCAATCTACAGCGGTGGGTCGGCGTGGTCGAGAACTCTGACAGCAGATTTGACGGTATCAATTACTGTTTTGACCCTGTCTCTCAGCGGATCATTCCTTGATATTTGCGGAGGCGGAAACTTTGCTGTGTTTGCAAGGTGTAGTGTTCCATCTGGAAGTTTGTACGCAAGAGCAGAAGTCTTGTATTCGCTAACAGAGATCAGCGAAAGCCTCGAATCTCGCGTTACTGGAGACACCGGACTTGTATCATTTGGCATTATAAGACTTCCACCAAATATTAGCGCAAACTTTGGAAGTGCATCTCTCGGTTTGAATCTGAAAGTGAGATCGTCGGTGGGTGGAACGTGGACAACAGATTTTGTCGAAATTCTTCCAATTGACACAGGATATAGCAGGGTAAAGCAATTGGGGTATACATGGGTAAGTGGTCTTGCTGTAATGGATCATATTACGGACAACTATTATCTTTCGTCGTCGTCGTACGACTCTATTGCTCCCCTTCTTGTTCATAGCGGAAATAAGATAAACCTGTATCCACACGAGCTACAAAGAATATATATGCACACAACAGATGTTTCGTCGCTGTATGCACACCGCACGTTGAACGTAGAACTCAAGTATAGACCCAGGAGGTTGACAATCTAATGCCTGGATTCTATATTGAGTATACTGATCGAGACTATTTCTCAATACCTGTAAATACAGGAAATATTGCATTTACGATCAATAATTACTCGCACGCAGCAATTGGAGGTCCAAAACGAGCAAGTATATCTGCCTTTGGAACAGAAGCGGATATATGGAATCTTGTTGAGCTTTTGCGGTGCGGAATTGACATATACCGAGACGGTGGAGAAAAAGTTTGGTGGGGAATTGTGTCCGAGGTGCAGGTTCGAGTTGGTGCGCTAAGCGTATCCGTGTCCATCGAGGAAATGGCAAATAGAATTTCTGTCGGATACTCGTCTTTCAATAACCGCAAAGACACCGATTGGGCAGAGGATGAATTTAGCGTTGACAAATTTGGTTACAAAGAAATCAGACTTACTCTGTCTGATGCAACCGACGATCAAGCAGACAAACTTAGAGATACAGCTCTCGAAATGAAACGCCTTCCAGTCTCAAACATTAGCTTCGATAGCGCTGTAGAAGGAAGTCTTTCTGCGACCATTTATGGAATTGGATTTTTCGATACACTGGACTGGAGATACTATGCTCAGGCAAAAGGACTTGAACAGTACGACGGTGGAGGTGGGGGTGGACAAAAACTTGGTGTATACTATCAAGCAAACACAATTGCATTCAACAGCGATGGTACAATTACCGATTCGAGCGGAAGTGGATTGGGAATATTTGACGAGGGCGATATTATTGCTGTTCGTAACAGTTCTACGAACGATGGCTCTTACACAGTAAAATCAGCGAACGACACCGAAGTCGAAATTGACACATCTGTTGGATCGTTGTCTAACGAGGGCGCTGGTGCAACCGTAACGCTCGAGTCTGCACACTCAGTTACTCAGAGTTTCACCCAACGGTCCGGATCATCTTGGGACGCAAGTTCTATTCACTTGAGAGTTCAAAAAAGCGGTAGTCCAACCGACAATTTTATTGCAAGAATTTACGATGGAGCTGCGGCGTCCAGTGCGTCTATGATGGCGTCCGGATCAATTGCGGCATCATCCATCTCTGATTCGTCTGACTGGATAGAAATACCCCTTTCGTCAAGCGCAACCCTGTTAAACAACAATGTGTACTGGATAGTTGCAACCAGGTCTGGATCGCAGAGTGGTTCGGACTTCTACAATGTAAGCATCAGCGAGGATGCTGGATATGCGTATGGAAGTTTTTGGGTCTCAGATGGAATGACCTTTACGGAAAAATCTCCAGCAGCAGACATGATTTTCAAGGTTGTTGGAACACAAATGACAACATCTCAAATTCAGGAAACATTCCAAACCAAACAACAATTTTTCTACGGTCTTGAAATTCAGGAATCAAGCGGTGTTGAAACAAACCAGTTTAGAGATGGAGAGAACACCGCTCTGTCTGAAATTGTTTCGCTTCTCGAGACTGGAACTACATCAAACAGACGAATGCTGGCTCAAGTAACCCCAGACCGTGTTCTGAAAGTTTTTCAAGAATCTCAAAATCTATCTGGAAGTCAATACTATATCAATATTGATCGTTCAATCAAAGACCCTGACGGTGTAGAAATACCACTTTACAAATGCCCCGTTGGTGTCTGGATAAAACTTAGCGACATCATTCCTCACGGAATTGACTATCTTGTAAACAACATTTCAGATTTCTTTCTTGAGGAATATGAGTATTCTCCTCAAACAGACTCGTTTATGCCACGATCTCGTGAGGCTCGCGACGCCTGGGATGTTGCTGGACTGGAGCAAGGATGAAAATTAGCGAACTTGCCAAAGAGCTAAAACCATATATTGTCAAATGGATCAACGAATCGTCCGGTGGCACAATTTCTGGTGTTGCCAACGGAAACTTCGCTCCAACACCACACAGTATTTCTGGATACCATCACTCCGGAACACTTCCTCACTCGTCCGCATGGATGACCGGACTCACCGACGACACACACACGCAATATGCGTCCGCAGACGGTTCTGGAACACGTTCAGCGTACCAGTCTGAACGATTGAACAAATCTATTCTGTCTGGTTCTGGTATCACAGGTGGTGGCGTCCTGACTACAAACCAGACCTTGACGCTCCGGACTCCTGGAATAAATCTTGCGGCGTCCTCGACCAATGCTGTCAACGCCAACGGTCACACGCACGCCATCAACGCCAAGTCCGATGTCTCCGCAACGACAACCGAAGACCTTCTCAAGTCAACCGACCAAGGCGGTCTTATCCTCAAAACCCTTGACGTTATGGGCGCTGTTGACATTCTCGGTGGCGACCTTACGGTTGGCTCTGGAATGACCTTGTTTGTTGACGAAAGCGGAAACAACGTCGGCATTGCCGGAGCGCCTGACCCTCAATTTGCCCTCGATGTCAACGGTCCGTTTCACGCCGACGCAATTTACGGACCGCTCGGGCGCATCCTGAAAGACTGCATTTTCCTTGCTCACTTCGACGGTCCACCTGATCTCGACGACTATTCCGGAACACCACAAACTGTTCAAGGATTTTTACCAACAACATCATCTGCAATCGTCTATCGCCCTGCAAAGTTCGGAAAGGGCGTTCAATCCGGCTGCGCAACCGTCAACCACATGAAGAATCCTATTTTTGGTCATTCTACATGGAATACAGGATGGACAATAGCCGCAAGTGTTACAGCCGAACTTAATATTGATAAAAACTTTGTTCTGTACGGAACAAATAGTGCAAAACTTACCGCAACTGGCTCAATTGACAGGACTTATATTCAAACAATCAATGTCGGCAATACTGGTAGTTATGTTCTTACTGCATACGTCAAGAAACCAGATAGTTCTGAGGTTTCGGCAAGTGATGTATATTTGTTCTACGGCGGCGGATACGCTCCAGATTCTTACTCTGAACTCGGAGACGGATGGTGGGCAGCAATCAAGTCTGGTATCACCGGAAGCAACGCGAATGTAGGAGTCGGCGTATATCCAATAACCGTAAACAATCCAATCTATCTCGGTGGCATCCAACTTGAGGAAATGGCATATCCTACACCACTTGCTCATGGAGACATGATTGTCGGACATTCGTGGAGCGGAACAGCACACGAATCGTCAACAACGCGATTGACGTCACGCCTGATCTATACAACAACTATATCAGAAGTATGGTCTATCGGATTTTGGATGAAATCATGGATTACTCCTGCCGAAGTTCCAGCAGATGTATACTTTATATCTATTGCGTATGACGCAGATCACAGATTTAATGTAAACGCAAACACAAGTGGAATATACGTTAATTGGCGCGATAATGCAACGAACAACATACTTTTTGTTTCGTCAAGTATCAATCGCTTTCAAGACTACCATCTTGCATTTACGTTCAACGGTAGTGCCTTAAAGTGTTATGTAAACGGTGTTTCTTCTGGATCACTTTCTGCATCAAAGTGGGACGGTTCTGCAAGTATCCTGGGGATCGGAAATTTTTACAGTGGTGGTGGAACTTTTCCAGGTCTTATTGATGACTTTTATATTGTTAAGCGTGTCCAAACCGACGACGACATTGGCGCAATCGTGGACAGCGAAGTTCCGGTTGTTGCAGAGGTTGGCGCAACGTCGTGGTACTCCGGAGGCACAACTCCAATTTGGGTTGACAGCGACGGTTTCTGGATGCGAGATCACACTGGACTCGAGGTTTTTGGGTGGTCCTCCGTTGACAACAAATCTTGGGGTGGCGTCACGCTTGACGCCGGTGACAACCTGATTGGTCGCTATGGGTCTGGATCGGGTGGTTGGATGCGATGGGATCGATCCGCAGGTCAACTCAAGCTCGGGTACTCGAACGCCTGCTCTATGGCTTTTGATGGGTCTGGAGCGTGCATCGTCGGAAAACTCCAAATGCCTGGAGCGTCGGCAGCAATTGCTATCGGAACAACACCTCCAACTGCATCCAACGCCGGAACAGGCATCTGGATTGACCGAGGTGGACTTACATCTCTGGTGTCCAGCGCGTCTCAGCTAAAAATCGATTCGTCAAACGGACGCCTCACGACTGGAAGCAACAGCGTCGTCCTTGACTCAAACGGAATCACAGTAATTGGAACGAACAAATTTAGGTTGTTTGGAACATCCTCTACGTGTCCGACAAGCCCTGCTGCCACAATAAGTATGCCGTATCCCGCACAATATCTTGAGTTCACAAGTACGTGTGGAATAGTATTCAATAGTCGTTCGACATTCGAGTCAGACCTTATTGTCGCAAGTGCTATTTCGTTGCAGTACGCAAATAATAGCATAAACGACTACGACTCAAATTCTCATACGATTGGTTTCTATGTTCCACTAACGACTCCACTTACATCAACATCTTGGGACGGAGATGCTCGATCTACTACCGCAAAAACTCTTATAGACCTATCGGCTGTTTTTGGTGTTCCCACGCAGATCAAAGCAGTATTGGCGTCGTTGACAACCAGAGATAGCTCGAGTGCATCAGCCGATGTATGGATGTTGCTTGGTCCAACCAATGTTTCCGGAGATGGTGTAACAGTATCTCCTGCGGGACTGAGAGACAGCTCGTTCGGTAGGTCTCAAGTTATAGTTCCGTGCAACTCCAACGGCGACGTCTATTATCAAATCCAGGCTTCCGGTGCTTTAACATTTGATGTCTGGCTTGAAATTTGGGGATACTGGATATAACTATGCAAATAACAATCAACGTAAACGACATAAAAATCATCAAGTGGACTGTTGACACAGAATTGCAATGTGTCATTGTCGATTTCCAGATGATGAGAGACGACGGAATTCCATACGAGCGTATGGAAGCTACATTTTGGGTCAACATTCCCGCAGAAAACCAATACAACCGCCTTTGGTTTCAACTTCCTCCGGAATACACAGCTACGCTGACCGACATCACCATTGACGCTAGAGCAGCCTTAATGTATCTGGTTCAATAAAATATGATATAATCAATCGTCAAGGAAAGGAAAATTGAAATGGAAGATGAATCTGTTATCGACGTTATCGTAAGATTTGATGCGAGAACCAACACCACCAACATTGCAATCATTGGTGGAAATCCGAGCGTTTTTGAGACTCGCAAAATTCTTGATACTGCAAGAGCAATGCTGATGAGGCAAGAAAAAGAATACGTTGAGAAGCAAATCGAGGCAACAAAGTCATACGCAAGCGAGCTGGAAAATGAAATCGAAAAGATAGAACTGGAGCAATAATATGTTTAACGGAAAAGGAATGTACACGTGGAAAATCGCATCATGTGGCGGTCCAGAGGGAGTTGCCAGTCTTTCTGCTCAAATGTTTCTCGCATACAACATGATCAAGGTTGCAGAGGGTACTGGAAACTACAACCTTCGCAAAAACGCACTCGGTATTTGGGTTGACGACATTGTTGGTCCTACGGTCGACAATCTCAGGGCAATCAATGTGTCTCCGATTGGATGGCAGTACGTCTACCTGTACGATCCAATCAACGAGGCGCGCAAGGGTGCAGAGCGAGTCAAGAAATTTGATCTTGATGCCTTTGTCGTCAACGCGGAAACTCAGGCAAAAGGAAAGCCAGATGAGGCCAGAGTGTACATGCGAGAGTTGCGCAGACTTCTCCCGAACACACCTATTGCGATCTCGTCTTATCGTTATCCAAACTATCACATGGATTTCCCTTGGAAGTCGTTCCTTGAGCTTGCCGACATCAACATGCCACAAGTTTACTGGATGCAAGCGCACAATCCAGCAGCTCAACTTCGCATGTCTGTTGCTCAATTCGAAACTCTATACACCAAAATTGGATTCAGTCGTCCGATCTTGCCTACCGGAGCAGCTTTCGGAGAACACGGTTGGGTTGCCACGATCAAAGACCTCGACGAGTTTCATATCGAATGTCTAAAAATGGCATCCGAAAACAAGATTGTTGCATCTAATAACTGGTGGGAACTGAGCGCCATCGTAAAACACGCCTTCACCGAAACAATTTCTGTTCATGCGTGGGAGAATGCACCACCTCCGCTTCCACTTCCGGAACCAGAGCCGGAAACTCCGAAAACGTTGCAAGTCGTCAACGCAAAAGGAATAAACGTTCGAACTCAACCGACAGTCTCGACCAACGCAAACATAATTGGTTTCTTGCAATATGGTGCAAAACCAATTGCATACGAGTTTTCACCTATTGACAACAACCTATGGGCAAGAATAGGAGAGAATATGTGGATTGCAGCGACCTACAATGGAGTCGTACTTGCAAAATAACTGGAGACAACATGCCAACGCCACGCACAACACCGAAAGGACAAACGCTTGCGGATAAAATAGAAAACATACGGAACGAGTTTTTTGAAAGAGACTCTGACCGCGACAAATCAATACAAGAGATGAGAGCAAACATCTCTGACAACACCGATGCAATCAAAAGTATTGCCGAATCCGTCAAATCCGTCGTTGCAAACATCAACGGATTCAGCATGGAATCATTCTCGGACACCCTTGACAAACTCGTTCTCTTGATCGACGGAGATGATAGTCGAGACGTAACTGGACTTCGTAAAAGAATGCGCGATGTCGAGACTGTTCAGGCAGAGCAAAACAAATCGCTCGCTCGCATCGAAAAGAAACTAACCAATCTCGGAATTATGATCATCGTAATCACGGTTGCAATTGAGGGAATGGGTGGTGAGGGGTTTGCCGGAATACTCTCTGTTCTTGCGAAACTTTTCGGAATAGGACCATGAGTTTGACAAAACTCAATTTTCTTGATATGATATTCACAATGTAACCGTCCTCAACTCATAAAGGAGCAAGGAAAATGTTGGAAGAAACAGTTCTACAAATTTTGCAAGCTATGGGTGACAATGTTGCCATCGGTGGCGTAACGACTCTGGTCGGCACAATCGTCACTGTCGAGGCAATCAAGTACGCCAAGCTCATCACAACCGGCGATCAGGCTCGTCTCGCCAATGTGATTGTGGCTCTCTTGTATGGCGCTCTATTCGCCAGCATTGAGCTATTTCCTCAAATTGGTCCTGTTGCACAGACCATTTTTGTGGCACTCGTCGGGTCTGTGGGCGCAGCCATAGCCTATAACAAAGTTACAGAATCTCGCCAGGAAACTCAATCGCCTCCTGAGGGATAATGTCCAATTCGGGATACAATTGGAACGAGCTGCTCGCTACGGCGCGAACAGCCTTGCTGGAGCAAGAAGTAAAACCTTCGTGGAGAAAACTCGCAAAGTACCTCGGCGTACCACGCCAGACTCTCCAGGAAGGTTTTGCGCGTAATTTTGGAATAATCGGCAATATTACTGCGATAATCGCCGACATTCCATCTGAAAAAGCTATTCTTGGAAGCGTCAACAAAAGCGTCAATAACGACGAGATCGTTGCTGAGGCAAAGTCTGATCGCATCGTCACTCTTGAGCAGCTTATCGAAACGTGCAACATTGATCTTGATGTATGGGACATCGAGCGGTGGGAGGCGAACAAGTGGGAAGTCGGAGCTAAAGACGCCAACGATAACATTGTCGTCAAGCCTCTGTTCCAAATAAAGGCATGGCTCAGAAAAAAGGCATTCGACATCAAGTTTGTCTCTGTCTCTATTTCTCCAACTCGAACTCCAGCCCCCAAATACGAGCGAGACCCCAACTTCCACAAGGCGCTCATCATTCCTGACATTCACTTCGGTTTCAGCAGAAACCTGCATACCGGAGAAATGACACCCTACCACGACCGACGCGCCCTCCACATCGCTCTCCAAATTGCCACTCTCTCCAATCCGGACAGGATCATCTACCTCGGAGACAACCTTGACTTCGCGGAACTTTCCCTGCGATTCACCAGAACTCCAGAAACTTACTGGACAACTCAAGCTGCTATCAAAGAGGCGGCGTGGTGGATGGCTCAGTTTCACGCCGCAGCGCCAAACGCAGAAGAGGACTATCTTGAGGGCAATCACGAAGAAAGACTACTGCGAGCGCTCTCTGAACTTTTGCCAGCCACATACAAACTTCAGTCGGCAAAGGGAGAGGACCTTCTTACCGTACCGAGAATGCTCGGTCTTGACGAACTAGGTGTCCGCTACCACGACAGCTATCCAAACAGCGAGGTCTGGCTAAACCCAAATGTACGCTGTATTCATGGGTCTGTAGCTCGAGCAAAGCCTGGGGCAACTGCACTCGCTATGATCGAGGGTGCAGTATTCACGACCATCTTTGGTCACGTTCACAAAACTGAACTCGTCTCCCAAACAATCCGATACGGCAAGGAAAGTCGCTCGATATACGGTTTCTGCCCTGGAACTCTTTCGAGAATTGACGGTACTGTTCCAGGCTCGGACATGCGCTCGCAGTGGCAACAGGGCATCGGTCTTGTCTACTACAACAACGACTACCACAACATTCTGTCTGTCTCAATCCAGAACGGTCGTGCCATCTACAGCGGAATGGAAATAATCGGCGACGACCTCACCGAACAAATCGAAGCCGAAGCATTGACTCCATCGTAAATTGTGTTATACTAACTAAAGTAGATACTCGTTCTATCCCAAAGAAAACCTGTCATCCAAAGATGATGGGTTTTTCTTGTATCGAGACACGCTGTTTGTTGATGCGGTCTACGGCGATCTCACAGTAGGCTGGTTCAATCTCGTATCCAACAAAACGTCTGTTCATCCAATCTGCGGCAACACAGGTTGTTCCAGACCCCATGAACGGATCAAGGACAACATCGTTAGTGTAGCTGTACAGATTGATAACTCGTTTTGCCAGGGCAATCGGAAATGGAGCGGGATGCCCGATACGCTTTGCGGACTCTGGAGCGATTTCCCACACACTCAGGGTAGACTCCATAAAATCATTTCTGGAGACCGTCGATTCACCTTTGTCTGGACGACCGAAAGTATCTTTGGTGAACACCAACAAATACTCGTGTACGTCTCGCAGTGACGGAGCTTTAGCTGACATCCACGACTTCCACACACAATTTTCACCAGCGCCTTTCGCCTTGACCCAAATGATCTCGCCAATCGGAAGAAACCCGATTCTCTGGTGGATTTCGTAGAACATAGCGTGGAGCGGAACATACGGTTTGCGCCCCAAATTTGCAACATTAATTACATAGCGACCACCGGAAACAAGGGTTCTATAAACCTCACTTCCGACCCGCTCGATCAAGCCAAGATATTCGTCAAGGCTCAAGTCTTTGTCATATTCCTTCTGAACGTTGTATGGGGGTGACGTAAATGCCAGTCCAACAGATCGATCTGGCAGCTCATCCATGACTTCCGATGACTTGCAGATAATTTGAGAGCCGCCAAGGTATTCCTGATTTTCTTCCCCTAGACCCCCTCTGGCAATCCTTGACATCATCTTGCTGCTGTAAAATGCACTTGAGTTATGCCCTTCTCGCCTGCCTACCCCAAACTTGCTTGTTTCTGTCACATCTGCCTCCTGTGAAAAAGTGGACGCACCCTTTACGATACGCCCACTCACTTTTACCTGAAACGAGCCTGTCTGGTTGGATAGACCCGTTCCTTTGAGAAGAAAACATTTCCTTGCAGTATTGTAACACAATGTTAGAAATTGTCAAAGCGTTCTTGACAGATTCAATATTTTTTGATAGAATGAGTGGAAGTAAAAATTATGTCGGGAGGAACGACTTTGAATATTTTGGTAACTGGTGGAACTGGAAGTTTGGGTACGGCGCTCGTACCTGCATTGGTGGCGGAAGGCCATTTTGTCACCGTTCTATCGAGAGACCCTCACAAACAAAACGCCCTGCGCAAGATTGCGCCAGAGGCGAATTTTGTTTTGGGAGATGTCTGTAATACCAGATTGGTCGACGATCTGGTTGCGACAGGAATGTTTGACACCGTCATTCACGCTGCCGCTCTCAAGCACGTTGATGCCGGAGAGGTGAACGTTGACGAATACACTCGGGTAAATGTGCTCGGGTCGCAGACTGTTGTCAATGCGTGCAAGCGGTTCTATGTTCCCAACGCTATTTTGATCTCGTCCGACAAGGCAGTTGATCCAATCAATCTATATGGAAAGACAAAGGCGATTGCCGAGGACGTGTTTGTTTCTGCTGGATTCAATGCCCTGAGATACGGAAATGTCGTGAGTTCGAGGGGTAGCTTTTTGAACGTATGGGAAGATGCCGCAAGGCGCGGTGACAAGATCACAGTTCGAACTCCGAATCCGACCCGTTTCTTCTTAAGGTTGTCTGGAGCGGTTGATCTGGTTATTGAGGCAATGAACGGTCTGGACGAGACGACGATCAGCAACGGAAGTGTGCTTGTCCCGAGGGCGCTCGAGGCGTTTTCGATTTACGATGCGGCAGACCTGTTCTTCGACAGCGAGGACATAAATGGTGTTCCGCTGTTGCCTGGAGAAAAACAGAACGAGGCTCTTGTGTCTACACACGAGATAATTGTTTCCGAGCATTATCTTTTGTGCGAGATTTCGAAAGGAAGCGGGATGCTCAATTCGCAATACAATTCTGGAACATGCAACCAGATTGGGCTTGCGAGGCTGGTGATCGAGTTCAAGGATTTGGTTGGACCTACGCTCAGGAAAAGGATGGAAGAAAAATGGAACATCTAAAGTTCATTGCCGAAATTGGCTCAAACTGGATCGGGGTTGATGGAATTACTCCAGACAAGATGCT